>Ga0325410_1007828_pt1 | contig 11649 bp, 10 predicted proteins | sample PopdelMetagenome_16_FD_206182 | JGI IMG/M metagenome (GOLD analysis project Ga0325410, IMG submission 206182) | Populus deltoides microbial communities from Bellville, Georgia, United States - Xylem-PdIQD-R3 | ecosystem: Host-associated > Plants > Phyllosphere > Stem > Wood/Secondary xylem... | reverse complement strand
TGAGATTTTAAATATAATTTATATTATTTTTTTAACATTCTTATTCATATTAGTTAAATAGTCATAATCTTACCTAGCTCACTTTACATAATTATAGATAAGAAACTTACCTATCAAATTATTCTTACGTGCTCTCCCATCAAAATACAACTATTGAAGATCAATCAATTATTTCGAAGAAACATCCCTCATATTTTGTCTTCCTTGGTTCCTCTTCCGCTTTTCTCTTTTCTCTTTTTTTTTTTCATATTACAATTCAAATATTGAACCCTATATATAAAGAAAATTATCAATTTCTTTTAAATATAGGTTTTTTATGCGAATATATGTTCTTAAGATCGTTGAGGTAAAAACCAAAATAGAATTTGTTTTTTATGTGTCGTAAAACCTTTGTGTGTGTCTAGCTATATATATATATATATATATATATATATATATAAAGGCTATTCCTATTATCTTATATAGTTTTTAAGTTTGAGCAGGAAAACGCAAAAGATACATCGCGGGCACCATCTCTTAAATATTATTAAAATCTTAACACAGAAATACATTCACAATATGGCTCTCCAACGTCATTTCTTTCATGCATCAACGTTTAATTTTTCAATTTTTGATATACATGCAACACACATATATATATGGTAAGAAATCTAATTTTCTAAAATATGCTTGAACATGCAATAATTATGTAAAAATGTAAAAAAAAGATAGAATTATTAATTTATTTTGGTAGCTTAGCTGTTTAGGGTCAAATATAAAATATAAAATTTTAATTTTCCCTCTTAGGCTTTATATATTGTCTCAATTTCATCTAAAACTTTTAATTTATTTCAATTAGCACTCCTATTTTTAATTGTTGAAATAAACTCCCAATCTTTAATTCAATATTTTTGCTCCAATTTTCCTCTCTTGGTTCAATATATCAGAAGTAGTAATGAAAAAAGTTTCTAAGGTTTTATTTCATCCTTAAAATTTATGAAGCATCTCAATATCACCCAAAAAGTAAAGAAAAAATAAATTATTTTGAAATTAACAAAAACAGAAAATCAATGGGGAAAGGATATTGAATTTTAATAAAATAAATATGATAGAACTTGAAAGGGTTAGTGATGATGATAAGCCACCACGAAGATCTGAGAGAGCAACAAAATCGAATCCCAAGTATAGTGAAGTGCAGTGAAAGACAAGCTCAAGACCAGGACAAACATGAGCCACGAAGGCTTGATTATAGCAGCTAAAGGCGTGAGGTCTCACCACGTCAACTAGTTATGCAGTAGTGCTAAGTATCAGTTTTTTTTTTATTCAGTTTCCATTTAGTATCTATTCTGTTCTATTTTGCAGTAAATTAAATATTGTAACCGTTGTAATGGAACCTTAGATTTCGGCTGTATATCCGAAATATTGGTTGAAGTAAGCTTATTAATAAGTGCTGGAAAGAAATGAAGAGGTATATAATTTCTATCCTAAACATTATCTTGTGGTATGTTCTCACCCTAAGAGAATAACTGTGTATTCTGCTGCAAAAAAAAATTAACTCTTGACTGGGACCTTATCAATTGGTATCAGAGCCCTATTTAAATGGTGACAAACAAAGAACGAATTGAAATGCTGGAGGCTAGGCTAGGTGGAGTGCAATAAGGAGTACAGAGAATGGAGATGAGCATGTCTGAAAAAATGCGTCAACTAGAAGAAACTATCAATAAACTTTCAGAGGCGATGTTATCAAGCAAAGGAGAATCAAGCCATGGCAACACAAATCAAGAAGGCAACTCTCGTTCAATTCACGAGGAGAATGAAGGGAACAAACAAGTCTTTTCTTCTAAAATGGCCAAGCTAGAATTTCCACGATATTATGGACAAGACCCGACAAAATGGTTTAATCGTGTGGATCAATTCTTTGAATTTCAAAATACTCCAGCCAACCAAAAGGTATCGCTGGCTTCTTTCCATCTGGAAGGATAAGCAAATTAGTTGTGGCAATGGGCTCGTCGGACATACAGAGAGGAAGGACGAATGATGACATGAGAGGCTTTTGAAGATGAGTTATGGGCTAGATTTGGACCTACAGATTGTGAGGATTTTGATGAAGCTTTATCACGTATAAAATAGGTGGGATCCTTACGTGATTATCAGAGTGAGTTTGAGAAGTTGGGAAACCGAGTTTGTGGTTGGACCCAAAAGGCTTTAGTTGGGACCTTTATGGGAGGACTTATACCAGAGATTGCAGAAGGAATTCATATGTTTAAGCCACAATCACCGAAGGAAGCAATTAGCCTAGCTCGCATGAAGGATAAACAGATCAAAAGACATCGTCAGTTTTTACAGCCAACTCAGGTCAATCGAACACCACTAACGCTACCAACAACAACACGTGCAACACCAAATGCACCTTTTCGTAGATTTTCACCACCGGCCATAAATGTCAAGGAATGCAGCTCTTGCTTCTGGAAGGTCCAACCGGTTTCAATGAAATCATATATGAAGAAGTTGCTGAAGAAGCTGACGTAGAAGAGGTGACAAGGGAAAATGTTGAACCTAAGATTACTTTGCATGCTTTAATTGGATGGTCTGCACCTAGAACCATGCGTGTAGATGCCAAAGTGGGTTTCTTCGACGTAATGGTGCTAATTGACAGTGGGTCCACCCATAATTTTATGAGCACTCGCATGATTGATCTGTTGCGGCTTCCAGTAGTGCCAACATAGACATTTACAGTTCGGGTTGCTAATGGGGCAAGGTTACAGTGTCAAGGAAAGTTCGAAAAAGTACAAGTTCTTCTTCAGGGAATTCTTTTTTCACTTAACCTTTATTTACTTCCCCTGGCAAGTTTAGACATTGTTTTGGGTGTCCAATGGTTGGAAATGTTAGGGTTTGTGATATGTAATTGGCGAACTCTCACCATGAATTTCTATTGAGAGAACTTGGCCCGACAGCTGCAAGGTTTTTGTGACCAGCATATTCAAGCCGCTTCACTGAAGGAGATTTCCAAAGAGTTTCGCCAAGGACATTCGGTATTTGTAATTTGTCCACAGTTAACTATGCATGAAACCAAAAAGAATCAGTCACCGAGTATGTGGCAGGTCTTAGATAAATATACTGAGATCTTCAAAGAACCTACGCAATTGCTACCCAAACGTAAGATTGATCACAATATTCCCCTCAAGGAAGGAATTGAGCTAGTCATCGTTCGACCCTATCGATATGCTTATTTCCAGAAGGCAGAGATCGAAAAACAAGTCCAGGAAATGCTGAATTTTGGACTCATCAGACCTAGCACCAGTCCCTTCTCATCTCCTGTGTTGCTAGTGAAAAAAAAAATAGCAGTTGGCGTTTTTGCATCGACTATCGATCTCTTAATGCAGTCACTATCAAAGATCGGTTTCCAATTTCTACATGGAAGATATGATGGATGAACTGCATGGGGTAACATATTTCACCAAACTGGATTTAAGAGCCGGGTACATCAGGTACGAGTGTAACCTTGAGATATTCATAAGACTACTTTTCGTACACACAACGGTCATTATGAATATCTTGTTATGCCATTTGGCTTGAGTAATACACCATCTACATTTCAAGCTATTATGAATGCTATTTTTCAGCCCCATTTATGAAAATTCATATCGGTATTTTTTGATGACATCTTGATTTATAGCCCTACTTGGGAAATGCATTTACATCATGTTACTCAAACCTTGAAAATTTTGAAGCAACAACAGTTTTTTCTCAAAGCTAGTAAATATGCCTTTGGTAAGCAAGAGCTGGAATATTTGGGTCATATTGTCTCTCATCAAGGGGTGAAGGTCGATAGTAAAAAAAATTAAGGCCATGGTGGCGTGGCCACGACCTGCTAATATTTCTGAGCTGTGTGGATTTTTGGGGTTGACAGGTTATTACCGCAAGTTTGTTCATAATTATGGTCTAATTGCTCGGGCTCTCACAAATCTTCTAAAAAAAGGGTAATTTGGCTGGAATCAAGATGCAGAAGATGCCTTTCATACACTTAAGAAGGCCATGACCACAACACCTATCTTAGCCATGCCAAATTTTAATGAAACATTCACAGTGGAAACTGATGTTTCAGGTAATGGAATTGGGGCAGTTCTGCAACAACAGGGCAAACTTAATGCTTTTATGAGTCGAGCTCTCGGTGTTTCAAAAAAATCATGGTCTACGTATGCAAAGGAAATGTTTGCTGTTGTGGAAGCCATATGCACGTGGCGTCCTTACTTGCTGGGGCGACGATTTATCATTCAAACCGATTAATGAAGTCTCAAATATCTACTAGAACAACGAATTACTACGCCAGAACAACATAAATGGGTTGCTAAATTATTGGGGTATGACTATGAGATTCAGTACCGGCCAGGTCGTGAAAATTCTGCTACGGATGCACTCTCTCGTCGACTTGACAATACCACTCTCAACAACTTGTTCGTGCCACGGTTTGATATCTGGGAGGAAATTAAACAAGCAGCCACAGGAGATGACTATATGGCTGTTGTTAGCAACCTGGCTCAAACTCAACCAGAGGGGCCCTTTACTCAACGAAATGGATTGATTTTTTTTAAGGGCAGAATTGTGGTTCCTTCTAATGTCACTCTACGCAGCAAGTTAATATATGAAGCCCGTGATACGAAAATAGAGGGTCATTCTGGAGTCTTACGCACCTTTAAAAAAGTGGCCACCCAGTTCTACTGGCATTCCATGCACAAATCTATTCAAGACTACGTGAAGCGCTGCGATATATGCCAAGGAACTAAATTAGAAACATTGCCACCTGCAGGTCTACTCCAACCTTTATTTATTCCATGTCAGGTATGTGATGATATTAGTATCGATTTTGTTGCAGGCCTACCACTTTCACAAGGTAAAGATACAATATTTGTGGTGGTGGATAGGCTAAATAAATATGCTCATTTTATATCATTATCTCATCCTTTCACGGCTAAAGCAGTGGCGGACAAATTTGTTGAAGGCGTGGTCAAATTGCATGGAATGCCATGGTCTATTATCAGTGACCGTGACCCCATTTTTATCAGCAAATTTTGGTAGGAATTTTTTACAATGTCTGGCACTAAGCTGAAAATGAGTTCAGCATACCACCCACAATCAGATGGCCAATCAGAGGTAGTAAATCGTTGTCTAGAACAGTATTTACAAAGCTCTGTCCATCAATGACCACGTAAATGGCATTCCTTCTTGCCATGGGTAGAGCTCTGGTACAATACTACTTTCCATGCATCCACTGGTATGAACCTATACCAGGCACTTTATGGACGACCACCACCATCTCTTCCACCATATTTTGATGACGCAACATCAGTTCACGAAATGGAATAGACTCTTCTCCACCATGATGAGCTTTTGTTACAGCTCAAACAGCACTTGGCCACTGCCACCAATCGCATGAAACAGATTGCTGACAAAAAACGAAGGGATGTGTCTTTTAACGAAGGTGACATGATTTTCCTCAGGTTACAGCCTTATCGACAAAGCTCAGCATTCAAAAAGGTTCACCAGAAATTAGCCAGTAGGTTTTTTAGCTCTTATCCCATTATCCAAAATGTGGGCAACGTCACTTACAAACTTCAGTTACCTGAGGGTGTACGTATTCATCCTGTCTTTCATGTGTCATTATTGAAGAAATATATGGGAGATGCACTCGACACACACACAGATCTTCCACCTGTTTCAGATGAAGGTGCCATTATCTTGGAACCTAAGGCTATACTGGATCATCGTTGGGCGAAGCAAGGTGGTAAATTCCTTGCCGAAAGTCTAGTAAAATGGAAGCACTTACCAACAGAGGAAGCTACCTGGGAAGTGACTGAATCACCTTGTCATCAATTTCCAATTTTGAACCTTGAGGACAAGGTTCCACTTTCTGGAAGGGGTATTGATAAGCCACCATGAAGATCTGAGAGAGCAACAAAATCGAATCCCAAGTATAGTGAAGTGCAGTGAAAGGCAAGCGCAAGACTATGACAAACATGAGCCATGAAGGCTTGATTATAGCAGCTAAAGGCGTGAGGTTTTCACCACGTCAACTAGTTATGGAGTAGTGCTAAGCATCAGTTTTTTTATTCAGTTTCCATTCAATATCTATTCTATTCTATTTTGCAGTAAATTAAATATTGTAACCGTTGTAATGGAACCTTAGATTTCGACTGTATATCTGAAATATTGGTTAAAGTAAGCTTATTAATAAGTGCTGGAAAGAAATGAAGAGATATAGAATTTCTATCCCAAACATTATCTTGTTGTAGGTTCTCACCCTAAGAGAATAATTGTGTATTCTGTTGTAAATAAAATTGGCTCTTGACTAGGACCTTATCAGATGAGTCAGTGTTAGACCCAAAATACTTAAGTTCAGTCATGAGTCGAGCTCAAGATATAATTAATAGGTTTGGCATGCTTCCAAACTCAATATACTTAAGTTCAATCATGAGTCGAGCCCAAAGCACCATGAGTCTACTAAACTTCCATACCTATCCCTCCTTGATTTAACTACGCACCGACCTAATTGGTCTGAATTCTTTCTTAAGACCTATTAACATGAACTATTCATGTTAGAATAATAATGTCCCTGCATTTGTAGGTTTATAAAAGATTTTCCAAGGGTTTAATACATTTCCTTCTCATTAATAATCAGTAAGTGATATTTGTCTCTCATTAATGATGTGTCAGAGATTTTTATCCATCATTAATGTCATCAAGACCACATGACTCTCTAGTTCTTTCACTTCATAAAAAATAACAAGGTCTAAGGAGTATAAATACTCTTTGAACCACTGATGTAAATATTCATTTATTTACTCTCCAAGCATTCATACCTTAAAAAGATTATTTTGTATATCACATCTAACGTTCTTTTACTCTCCAAGCATTCATACCTTAGAGCATTTATATATCACATAAAAATAAGAATAAATACTCTTGTTCTTGAAATCTAACGTTCTTTCTTTTATTTATTACAATTCTAATTTAAAGTTATTGGCTTTATTATCGAAGGGACCTCAAATCCTACTGAAAAAAACTATTTTGTATGTACCAAAATATCTACCATCCATTGTGTACTTCCTAAGCTACGAAGAAGATGATACTAAGATAAATATTTGATTAACCATTATGCAAATATCAAATAACCTTATTCTTAATTAGTGTATTAGATTTTTGGACATTATCAATTAGTTTTTTCAAGAAATACTGAAATTCTACCAACTTAGATTCTCATTTGTACCATCATATTTTACTTTGTTACTACTAAAGTTAAATAAATTCAAATAAATTTAATTAAGATGATGATGAACTTGTCCTATCCTTATTCTACCATTCCAAACATATGGGATTTTGATTTTTTTTTTAGGGTTCTTGTTCAAGATTTTATTAAAGATTTCAATGAAAAACTTGATAAAATATTTAGTTATGATATAAGATCAGAGAGAGAGAAGTAGAGGCAACAACTGTGATGGTTCCCGTTGTTAGTTTTTCTTTTTTTTCATCATAAATTTTTTTAGCTTAATCTTATTCTTGTATTATCAAAAGATCGGTAGCTAGTGTTAATGAACAAAAAAAAATTTATTGTATTTGTTTTATTAAAAAAATATCTTTCTTCAATGAATTTTTTCAATTTTAATTTATCCATTCTTACCTTTTGAGTTATATTGAAATATTACATAAACTTTGGAGATAAAAGTGAGATTTACATATTTTTCTATCACTATATAGATTGAAATTGACGAAAATGGAGAGGGGAACGAATATCAAGGACACGGGACGTGATTCAAACAAATAAAAGATTTTATGTGAAATGAAGACAACAGGGAAAATTGAGATTTAGCCAACATAAAATGTTTACTTTTAGCTCGCAGGCTGGCTTTTCTGAGATAAAACTTTCACAGGTTCCTTTCGAACTTTCTTGAACAAGCGAGCACAGCATAACCCTAGAGCAACATGTAACCTTTAATTTGGTCATTCAGCCAATAATTAGTACCTTTCTATGATTTAATAATCCAACTGGGGTGGTGTTAGTGATTCGTCGTCATAGATGTCTACCTAGTTTATGGCTTTACGACCACAAAATTTATTTAGGAAAAAGAGGAAGACTTTCTGGTTTCAGAGATTAGCTGACAATTAGCATGCCGTCCTCTACAATTACTATTGGCCGACTAGTCAACAGTCAACATTCCAGCTTTAGTAGGAGTGGTAATTTACGTTGTTCAAGAACAAAAAAAAAAAAAAAGTTGTCTAAGCTAAAGCGTCCGTCACCTACCTAATACTTTGATCTAATTAATTTATTGTAAGAACTTATTCAAGCTATTAATAGAATAAAAACCTATTTCTCGCTACTCAATAGACGAAGAAAAGAAATCCATAGATAATCCATCGTATTCCAAAACCGTAATATCATGATGATCATGTCCTCTCATCGATCGATGATCAGACGACGTTGCTCAGATGATACAAACCTCAAGTGGCGGATTAATAATTTTGTTTCAACAAATATGAATAGGGTGCAGGGTTTGCGACCTTTGCTTGATTAAGCCTACGAGTCATGCTTAGCATATCCTTAATTAGCACAAAATCAAAATGCATGCATGAGTTACTGAAGTTTCCCAAACGTTAGTCCAAAACCAGTTTCAAAAAGTTATCCACTTAAGGAAATTATGTTGAAAATGGGCTTGGAGTATAGCCAGTAGAGGACAGCAAGTCCTGTGTTTGAAATAATAATATTCGTTTTCTAGTTTCCAATCTGCCAAATTTCAAAAAGCTCACGAACCCCTTTTGAAAACTATGTGGTTGCCTTGCCATCAAAGAAAGAAAATTAGTTCTACTTGCCACCAACCTTTTTTTTTATATTATTATTATTATTATTATTATTTGTTTTGCTTCGAAAATCTTAGCCATATACCCTTTGTGCAACAGAAGCTGATGCAACCCACAGCAGCCCACGCTCTTTTGTGATTGGTTGATGAGTGGCGCGTGACTCGACATTCCTCATCTAACAAGCAACCTTTGAAATAGAATGCATCTGCCACGCATGAATGGGCAACTTCTACGTAACACAAAGTCAAAAGCTTGCCAAACCTTTGAACGTAGCAAAAACATAAATTACATTGTTGTTCTCTCCCTTTTCGTTTGTATAAATAGATTCTTGTATTGCAACAAGGAACGTGCAAGAAGCTCATTATTGGAGAGAAGAAGGAGATAGCTTCAAGAAAGACACAGGTTTAAGATGTGTATGGCTGCAGCAAAGGCAGATGCCATGCCGATCATAAGCAAGTTATATTGTTCGTCTTCTCAAGCAGTGCTTGTAGTTAGGAAAAGGCCTCATGTGGTCAGCGGAGGGGGTTTTGTAGTCACAGATTGTAGCCAAAAGGTTGTTTTTAGGGTTGATGGATGTGGAGTTAGTGGCTCAGAAGGGGAATTAATATTACGTGACAGTAGTGGTGAAGCCTTGCTACTTATTCGTCGAAAGGTGCGTAGTATATATCCATTAATTCATCTTTAGATTAGACATTGTATATTATTCCATTTACAAGAGCTAGCTAGCTTGGCTATCAATTCTTCTTGTTTTTGGACTGCTTCAAAACAGAAACAGCATAATATCATTCATGCACGCACCTAGAAAGTATTTTAAATTAAGGGCCAAATCATGTGCATTGTACCCAGGAATCAATAAAATGTAAACATGGATGGGAAAATGTATCCATACACGCACATCAATATGCAATCCGACATGTAAGTTACCTTGGCTAATTGCACGTACGGTGTTTTAATTTGGTTCCTTCTGTTTCGTTTTTTATCCTGCAGGGAGGCATGGTTCAGGCCTTAAGCATCCATAGGAAATGGAAAGGTTACACTTTTGACTATGAAGGATCACAGAAGCTGGTTTTCAGCTTAAAGGAACCAAACTTCTCTTGTTTGGGAAGGAACAATGCAATCAGAGTTTCCACTGAGCCTAGAAGAAGCAACAAAGACTGGGACTTTGAGATCAAAGGTTATTTTCCTGATCGGTCTTGTAGCATTGTTGACTCCTTGGGCAATATTGTAGCTCAGGTATGTGATTTATGTTCCACAATATTTGGTATAGAAGTTTCATGGGTAAATGACACGTTTTGTCCGTCATCGTAATCTATTTTTTTTTAATGGTTAATTTCTTATTTTTTCTTTTTATAGGTTCTTTCCTCCAACTTACAATTATGTAAAGGATATATATATATATATATATATATATAATTGTGTATTTTTCAGTGAAACTCTGTCAGTTTAAGCGTCATATGTTTGATGAGTTATTCATTAAACTATATATTAGAAAGTGACACGCTGAAAAGAGACCAGAAAAAAAGAAAAAGAAATTGAATTGTTTTTTAAATATTATATATGTGTTAGATTCTGATAATTTAAGAAAACACTGTTCTTCCTTTTTTCTAGTCTCTTTTCTCAATTTGATTGAACCGCAAGGCACAATCCTTGACGGAATCAGAAGAAAGAATATTTATGGACTTTTTAAAAAGACAAAGATGCTAACCTGCATGTGATGAATTGTTTTTCTTCGACACCACACAGATTGGAATCAATAAGGAAGTAGACCAGTTGATGGCTAACAAGGATCTCTATCATGTAGTTGTAAGACCAGGCATTGATCAGGTTTTCACTTTCGGTGTCATTGCAGTCCTTGATTATATCCATGGTGAATCAACAAGGTGCTGATCCAGAAGAAGTTGTTCAAATGTGAAGCTATAGTTTCTGTCACATTCAAAAAATGTCGAATTAGTAGCTTTTGTCTCCTGAAAGCTAATGCTAGCTCAGCATCCCTATTTTCCCTTTTCTTTTTCCTTTTCTTTTTTGTTAAATGAACTCGTTGGTACGCTTTGTAAGTAGATCTTTGCATAACTACCATGATTACGAGAAGTTTGGAAAATTTCTGTATAAAAAATAATGTAAAGATTTTATTTTATTTAAGTTTTTAGATTGAATTGATTTTTTAATATTATATCAAAGTTTTAATAATTAAGTGATTATGATTTTGAATCTTATTATATCTACTTATTTAATAAAAATTAAATATAAAATAATATAAATATATGTAATTTTCGAGTTAAAATTTTTTATTAAATAATAAAAATGAAGGACGTAGGCCTTCATTTTTCTAACAGTTTTATTTTTTAAAATTGAAATGAATCTCTAAAACGCCTAGATGATTATATTAATCAACTACGAGCAGCATAAGCTATAAATTGCCCAGAGAAGGAGGTAGGCCCCTCCATTTTCCTTTAATGTCTTCTTAAATGAAATTGCCTTCATTTCGAAGGTATCTAGCTGACATTGAATCGGTCTCCTTCATCAAGTACAGCGGCGGGAGAAGAAGAAGCATTGGAGATGTGCAATTGTGGCTCTTTGAATTGTCTAGGCCTCAGGAGATATTACCACCACAAGGACAAGAGTAGTTTACTTGAGAAAATAAATAAATAAATAAATAAATAAACAAACACGAGAGCAGTTATAATTGAATCTTCAGTAATCATGCCACCCTATTTTCTAGTGAAGGATAATAGTTCCTAAATGTAAGAAGTTATTTAATATATATATATATATATATATATATATATATATATATATATATATATAAAAAAAAATATCTCA
>Ga0325410_1007825_pt1 | contig 11652 bp, 9 predicted proteins | sample PopdelMetagenome_16_FD_206182 | JGI IMG/M metagenome (GOLD analysis project Ga0325410, IMG submission 206182) | Populus deltoides microbial communities from Bellville, Georgia, United States - Xylem-PdIQD-R3 | ecosystem: Host-associated > Plants > Phyllosphere > Stem > Wood/Secondary xylem... | reverse complement strand
GCACATCTCCTTATTGTTTTTTTTTTTAAATTGCTTTATAATTGTTTTTTTTATAGGTTATATATTAGTCTTATAAATTTAGTTTTTTTTTTTTGTATATCAAACATTCACCATTAGATTTGTTAAAAATAAGGTTTTATAATTTTTTTCATTTACCTTCTATAAAATTATTCTAATCTCAAGACCTAGATCACATGATGCGATGAGATCTTTTATTATTTTCCAGTTTTTTTCAGAAAATTTTACTTATTCTAAACAAAACTCCGACCATATACTCCCTTTTTTACTCTTTATTCTCTCTTTGCCTATCATCTTAAGTTGGTTGGGGAAAGAGTTGAAAATATTCATATTAGTCTCTTACCGCTTCCTTAATTATATTAGTCATATGAATTTTTATTTTTTCAATTTTTTTTAAATATATTAACAAACAGGAGTGAAAGACACATGAGAATCATGTATCCGCGGCAGGCATTGCTAGCCAAACTTGAATTTTTTTTTTTTTTATAGGAGTACAAAGATTATTTTGGATACACTTTTCTCTCTACTTCGTTTGTCATTCCTTTTTCTCTCATTTTGCTCATGTGACCTTGTTGAAAATGACATAATTATGGACCACATCACATCATTTTCTGCACGCTTGATTTTCAGGAGATTTATTTTCTTTGCTTTTATAGACCACGTACTTTCTATCTGCACACTACATTCACGGGACTCCACAAAACTTTGGAGTAATCTTCGACCCATGAATATGCATCACATGATAAAATACAGGGAAGAAAAAATAGAAGAAATTTTGCGGCCAGACAAATAGTTCTGTCCTCAAATATAGACTTGATGATAAAAGATATTTGTTTTCATAATCTCTTAAATTTGAAATAATGTGATAATTTCATTCCTATTACTGTCTCACAAGTAGATTTAGTTTAAATTGGCATGCAAATTAACTCCAAAATGATACCATTTATTAGCAGAACAAAAAAAGTTAATGGTGAAAAAAACCATTAAATTGCATTCTTGGCCAATCTAAAAAATTCCTAAATCTCAAAATTTTTTATCAAATAATTTTTTTCATCAATTTTTTTCTCAAACTTTCAAAAACTCAATCACATAAGCTAGATCGTTTGAAGCAAACAATCAGAATATAAATCATGATAAGGAGAGGAATGCGCTTAAAGACTTACCTTAGGATGAACTAACCCTAAATCTATTCCTGCAAACAAATATAGGCATCATATTTATATGGAGAATGGTGTTTATGATTGGCAAAGCACTAGAGACTTAATTACTTCTAGACAACCATTTTTAAGATGCATTCCTGAATATGATTTATTTTTATTAAAAAAAAAAGAATAGAACTTCTTATACACAAATGTTTTTATGGTGCTATGAGCATCTCTAAAGGCAAAAGCCATTTAGAATAGCCAAATTGTTGATATGGCCTTTTGAATAGTGTAAATATGATTTTTGTTTTTATATTCACTCCATTGAAAAAAAAAATCATTTTAACAACTTGTATTTTAATATATTTAATATTAATACTTTTGGTTTTTTTAGAAAAGTTGATGAAAAAAATAAATCTTTAAATAATATATTTCAAATGTTTATGCTCTCTTGATAGATACGTAGAAATGATCTTTCTTTGATAGAAAATTCATTTTGGCTCTCTCATTGGAGCTGCAAAATCAGGGAAGAAAAGCAAATATAAAAATAAAAATAGTTGTTGGCACCCACACAACTAGTTGTCTAGGGGGATCTTTAGGAATAGGTCCACGGTTAGGCATGCCTTGAGGTAAGTCTTTAGTGCGTTCCTCTGCTCTTCATGATTCTTGTCTGGGCTTACCCATTATAATTGATCAAACCACTAAGTCTACCACATAATGCTCCACCTAATCAAATTTGTGTGGTAAGGGTCTTCACGCTATTTGTCATTCTTCGTAACATGGCAGCTATTAGATTTGATTATGTACTTGGTTATGAAGAAAATAAATAATAATTACATGATCATCTAAAATAGAAAATAGACATAACATATAGGAAATATAAAATAGAAAATAGATATAACATATAGGAAATATAATTGTCTCTTAATGCTGCAGTATCTGCTTCATTAATGTTCAATATCTGCAATATTTGCAAGGATCTACATCTTATACTGTACTCTTCAAGACTCCCTCTCAAGCTGGATGTAGTGGATTAATTGATCCAAGCTTGCTGAGCAAATGATGAAACTGACCAAATGGCAGCATTTTTGTAAATACATCAGCAAATTGATCATGGGTGCGCACATATGATGTCTTAATAAGTTTAGCTTGAACCTGCTGACGAAAGTAATGGCAATCTACTTCGAGATATTTTGTGCGTTCATGAAACACTGGATTAGAGGCAATATGCATGGTAGCTTGATTGTCACAAAATAATATCATAAGTGTATGAGAGACAAAACCGAGATCTGCAAGTAGATTCTTGAGCCAAATTAATTCATATGAAGCAGATGCCATTGCGCGATATTCAGCTTCAGCACTTGAATGCACGACCACCTGTTGTTTTTTGCTCTTCCAAGACACTAAATTACCTCCAACAAACATGCAATATCCAGTGGTAGAACGTCTATCTAATGCATTTCCTGCCCAATCAGAATCTATGTATCATGTAATATCTGTATGTCCATTGCATGCCATAACAATGCCTCGACCAATAGTTCCTTTCAAGTATCGCAGAATACGCCTCATCATGTCAAGATGTTGAGCTGTAGAACAAGATGTTGAGCTGTAGAAGCATGCATATATTGGCTCAATAAGCTAACAACAAATATAATGTCCGGTCTAGTGATTCTCAATAAATCGATTTCCCAACAATCCTTTGATAAGTAGTGAATGTTGGGAGAGGTTTGCTTGATGAATCCAACCGCAGCTTGCTGTCCAGAGGAGTAATAGCTAGCTTGGTATACAACATTTCAGTATCCTGTAGCATGTCTAGGATATACTTTCGTTGGTTAAGAAACACACCCTTGCTGGAAGTAGCCATTTCTATCCCCAAGAAATACTTCAGCTTTCCAAGATCTTTAATGGAGAAGTGCCGCTGCATATCAGCCTTTAATTTTGCAACAGAGGTTTCATTACTTCTCGTGACAATTAAGCCATCTACATATACAAGCACAATCAACTTGTCTGCAGAATTCTGTTGAATAAACAGTGAAGAGTCAGCATTACTTCTTATGAAACCAAGTGTCTGTAAAGCAACACTTAATTTGGCATGCCATGCTCGTGGACTCTGTTTCAATCCAGCACGCGGCTGGGTAAGCGATTTATGAGATAGACAGCCGTAAGAACACTGTATGACCAAAACCCCTTTGGAACGTGCATTTGTAACATTATAACACAAAATTTTTCAAGCAGATCATGATTTTTCCATTCAGAGACTCCATTTTGTTATGGTGTACCAACATAACTAGCCTGATGTAATATGCCATTAGAATGTAAATAATGTGTCATGTCTTTGGACATTTATTCTGAGCCATTATCTGATCAGAATGTTTTAAGATGACCAGAGAATTGATTTTTAACTAACGTATGAAAATCCTGAAAGCAGGAAAAAACATCGCTCTTAGCTTTTAACAAATACACCCATGTGACTCTAGAAAAATCATCAATAGAGGTTACAAAATATTTATAACCATCAAGAGACGTATCGAAAGGTCCCTATACATCTGAGTGTATAAGTTCAAACGCATGAGATACATGTGTAGTGGAATTATTAAACGGAAGTTTAGATGATTTGGAAAAATAACAGATCTCACATTCAAGAGGTTTCGAGATGGAAACTGAATTTATTTTGCATAATCTGACGGATGTCCTAAACGACGATGACATAAGAGTGGCTCATATGATGTTTTGAAACTAGTTTGAAGGCTTTTAGGAACGCGATTATGCCGAAAAATATAGTAGAGACCATGCAGGAAAAAACCTTCACCAATCGTCTTCTTAGTTAATCGGTCTTAAAATATAACCTTGTGATGAGTGAAAATTACATCATAATTGAAAGTAGAAGTTATCTTACTGACCGAGAGTAATTGAAAAGGAAAGGAAGGAACATATAGAACATCAGACATGATTTCAGAGATAATCTTAATTTTTCCCTTACCCTTCACAGGAGACCCCTTCCCATTTGCTACCGAAATAAAGGTAGGAGAAACAAATCTTTCAAGGTTAGAGAAATTTATTAACTTGTTTGACATATGATTAGTGGCTCCAGAATCAACAATCCAAAGATCATGCATATTATCAAGTTCTAATGCAGTCATAAAGGCAGTCAGAATACCTTGGCTTATTGACACGATCAAAGATTGATGTCTTATCCCAAGTGCAGGAGTGTCGAAGTAATAAATAACCCGGCAAGACCGGGGTCGAACCACAGGGAGGTGAACTATATAAATTACAAATAATAAAATGATATTGATGTTGAAGAGAACTTTGAGATGTGATAATGATGAAAAGATTAAACAATGATAAAACAATTGTCAAGGTTAGAGGATCCACTAATAGCATTAGAAATAAGTAAAGTATAAACTCATTATAAATTATTAACATGATCATATTATTTATCTTATTTTTGTAACGCCATACTTATAAATATCATCAGGCATTCATGTTGCTAACTTATGTTAACAACAAATCAAGTTCATTTCATAGCACAGGTGTCGGTTAAGGAAATGAAAAACATAAACAAGAAACTACTATAACATGAAATAAAACTTGAACATTACAAAGAGAGAAAGCAATAAAATGATATTGATCTTAAAACCAAGATGTCTAGATGTATGGCAAATGCCTCATTTTATAGGCTCAAATTTGGAACTATTGATTTGATGACTAATTATTGAGTGAGTGGCCACATCTTGACTTGGTAACAACCATTATCTTCTTGTCTGAACAAAACATCATTGATAACGTCATAATTTGAATAGATAGCCTTCATAAAAGTTTTGGGAATTTGTCTCATCTTTCAAACAAAACAAGAATGAGCTCATTTGAATTTCTAGAACTCGAGATATGGGCTGAACATTGAATATTGTCTGGGCTGGAGGACACTTCCGACTTCTCTTTTGTTGCTACCATTTGAACTTGAGAACGGCTGTTTTGAATCTTGGACTCTATCATTAAAGTTTTAGGCCTATTTCTTAGCTTTTCATCTATATAAACTAGACCTAAATCCAAGTTCTACAACTCCAGTTATGATCCAATAACTGAATGGTGTTCCAGTTTGAATTAAACCAGCATCTCTTCTTTAAGCTTATCCTTCTCTGTCTTCTCAATTTGAGTAGTTAAACACATCAATCAATCCTTTAAATTGTGAGATATATCTGCATTTAAAATGAGCATTTACCATAAATTAAAGATATCTTATGTTATCAGACTTGTTATTATAAAACATGCTTAAGTTAGGGAATTTAATGATACTTTAAGTGCAATATGATGATATAAAAACTTGATAAAAATGCACTTTTAAGTACTAATCACACCCTCCAACCAGCTTATTACTAGTCCCTAGTAATTAAAGCGTTAAAACAATATATGGCATTCAAAAGCAAGGCATTCATCATTCAACTTCCATTAATCTATCCAAATAAACAAACTCTCATTAAATTTATATATCTGCTTCATACCTCTTAAACAAGATATTAATAAGCCTTCTTTTTATGTGCTCAATGTATGAAAACATAGATTATGGGGCTTGACTGCCGCCAAAAAATGCAGTTGTTGACACACTCCCCATTAACCCAAGGTTGCCTCCTCTATACACTAAATGAATCTTTTTCTCAACCAGTACCCGACCAAGATGATTTGCTGATTCTAAAAACTCTTTGTCTTCCCCAGGACAGGATCCACCAAAAACACAAATATTTTTTATTTTTAGAAACTGAGGATCCTTCCATTTCTACACTCTTCTATACTCGTGAAATGTATGGGTTGAGTAGAAATGAAGGGAAGGAAGAGAAGATTTTATAGATAAAAAATTGAGAATGCAATCATACCACTTATATGTAGGCCAACTGGACTCTCTCTCTCTTTCTTGCCTTTTTTTCTGGAAAAGCATGTGTATGTACAGGTAGTTATGATTGTGGCTCACATCTTCCCTGAGTTTTACGTCCAAGAACGGCTTAAACGTCCTCTATGGATCGGGGATAAGCTTCCCATCTAGTTTTCTTAAAAACTAACAAACATGGTCTTTTTTAGTTAGATTCCGAAGACTATGTCGAGCATGTTCTTTATGAAAATGGGGCTCTAAATCATGATTTGCATGATGCACATCTCCATCAGGATACGTTTCAAGGGTCAATAGAAGATTATCTAAAGACTCTTTATGTTTTGAAATAAATCCTACCTTTTAACAATTTTTACAGGTTTTACAGAATGCATGTGTGTCCTTGAACATGGTGGGCCAACAGAATCCACTTTGTAAAATTTTTGCAGCTGTCTTTTTTGACGAGAAATGATCCCCACATGCCTCAGAATGACAAAATTTAATGACACTACTTACCTTATTGTCGGGAACGCATCTTTGAAATATTTGATTAGGACAATATTTGAATAAGTAAGGGTCATCCCAATAAAAGCTCTTCACTTCGTTCAAAAACTTTCTTTTGTCCTGGGTACTCCAATGAGCTGGCAAATCTCCTGATGCAAGAAAATTAACAATATTAGCAAACCAAGGCATTGTAGAAATAGAAAGTAAAGATTCATCAGGAAAGTAATAATTGATTTCTGTGATGTCAGATGTCGAATCTATTATCAATTTTGACAAATGATCCGTGACAACATTTTTGGTGCCTTTCTTGTCCTCAATTTCTTCCTGTTTGAAAGTTTCAAAGATTTCAGAATCGTGATTGACTTCCCTTTGTTTGGTCATGGCATGAGGAAATGGAAGTACCGGTGGGGAATCAGCCTTTTCTTTGCAATGTTCAGGTTTAACCCCTTCCTTACCCTCAAAGATTGACTCATCATCTTTCTTAGAAGGTTCAAGAATGGGTTTTTGAATAACCTTACCACTATGAAGAGTAATGACTGATTGGACTTGATCCATGTTGTTGCTACCCAATTTTTGACCCATCTTTTTGATAAAATTTTCGAAGAGTCAAAAAATAGCAAAAAACAATGAAAATCCAAAAAATAAGTTTTTTAATATATTTGCATCGTTTTTAGCATTTTTAGCATCGTCTCAAAAGAATTTAAATTTTTCAAGGATTTTTGGAACGCATTCGACTTTTAACGCGTTATTTTTAGAATCACCGATTTTCCTCATTCGAGTCGATGTTGATAAGAAAAATAAAAAAAATTAAGAAAAATCAAATTTACAAAAAAAAAAATGAAGTTGAGGGACCAAGTTTGGAAACCTAACAAATTTTTTGCTTATAAATACTGGTCTTCAACACACACAAAAAGGGGGACAATTTTGAAACATTAAAAAAAAAAGACAAAAAAAGAAACCCTAACCCTAAACCCATCACTTTCAAAGGAGCGGCACCCCTCCCCTCCCTTTTTCCTCTCACCTTCTCCAAGCTGCCGCTCCCTCCCTTGGAAAAGAAAACCCTCACCGCAGCCTCCCATCTCACAAAACTGAGCATCTCCTCCCCTCACCTCATCTGATTTCCCTCTCCATACCCACAAACCAGAACCAACCAAAATCACAGCAACCCCGACTAAGCCCATCCCCCTCCATCACCATTTTTTCCCATCCCCTTGCCATAGCAAAAATCCAAAAAATGTTTTAGCATGCATTTTAGCTTTAATAACTAGTTTATTAAAATCACGAGAACTTAGCCAATATTTCAAAATCCAAAAAAAAAATATTTTGTTTTGTTTTAGTATCAGGGATTACAAATTTATACGTAAAATGTATTCCCGATATTAAAAAGGTAGTTCTTTTGTTGACGTTAGGATGGTTAGGTTTTACCTGATAAGATAAGGATCTTCTTATCGAGGAGGACTTTCCTTAAACCGTGGACAGACCAACAATTACAAATACTATAAAATCATAGCATATATCAGACAATAAAACAATGCAGCTTACCTTAGGTAGGATGTATTTGGGGTGCTAATACCTTTCCTTTACGCAACCAGTCCCCATACCCAATCTTTGAGACCAGTTAGGGTTCCTAATGACCACAATACTAGGTGGCGACTCCCATTCCCTTTTCCACTGAAAAAGACAAGGATTCCTTGTCTCTCCACCTAGTATTCTGGTCACTAGGAACCCTAACTGGTTGCGTAAAGGGAAGGTATTAGGACCCCAAATACGCCCTACCTAGGGTAAGCTGCATTGTTTTATTGTCTGATAAAAAACTATTGTCTTATTGTGTTTTTTAATTGTTGGTCTGGCAAAGGTTCAAGAAAAGCCCTCCTTAATTAAGGAGGTTCTTATCTTAATGGAGTAAAACCTAACCGTTCTAGCATCCGAAAAAAAGAATTTAATATTCGGAATACGTATTACTTGTAATGTCGTACCCCGGATACTAAAAGACAAACAAAATAAAATTTTTGTTGTTTTTTTATGATTTTTTAGCTTTGAGACACTTGACCGTATGCACAAAAACACTTTTTATTTTTTCAAAATTTTTTTGTACTTTTCAAAAGTTGACGAAAACCAGGTATTTTAATACCAGATTTGTATTTTTTTTTTGTGGTATAAAAATACCAACCAAATACTAAGAAAAATTTAGTAAAAAAACACGAAAAAACAATTACAATTTTCAAAAAGGAAATTTTTTTTTTTGAATTAGGCCGGACCCGGCCCAACCATTTTGGGTTGGGTCGACGCTGTAGCCCATTAAACAGTGGGCCTCTCCACTATTCACATGCAACGTGAACAGTGGAGAAGAAGACGTAGAAGAAGAAGGAGGTGGAGGAGGAGAGGGAAGAAGGTTGACCTACAATGGTTCATGTCGTTGGCAGAGCTGTTGGAGGCGACAGGGAGCGGCGCTGGTCGTGGCGCAGGTGCTGGCTATGACGGTGCTCACCGTTTCTTCCCCTCTGTTTTTCTCTTTTCTTCTCTCTCTCTCTCCTCTGTCTTTTTTTTTGTTCTCTTCTCTGCTTCTTCTTCTTTTTTTTCCGGTCTTCCACATTCTCTTCTACTCTCTCCCTTCTCTTATGTTCCCCTTCTTCCTTTTGCTCTCCCCCTCTATATTTATAGGTAAAAACAGAGGGGGGAGAGAGGCCGGGGCGGCCACTATGCTGCCACCCCGAACCGCCCAAGGGGTACGTCCCCTCCATTTTTCCACCATGTGGCAAGCAAGTGGGTTGTGTCGGCGTCTTTTTTAGTCCTCGAGGGAAGAGAAGGTGGTGAGAAACAAGGGAACAAACAACTCCCTTACCCTATTTTCTGCATGTCCAAAGGAAGAAGAAGACGCATGGTGTCGTTCAAAACGACACCGTTTTGGTCTTGTTTTTTTTTAATGAACAATGGATGAAACGACGCCGTTTTGGACAAAACACGCCGTTTCATTTAAAAGGAAAAGGCGGCAAAAACATGTTAGAGTTCACATTGGTCCTCAATTTGTGATTTGTTCAATCGAGTCCTCAATTGCAATTTTGATTGTAAAAATCAATGCAATTGCATCCCTGCCAAAAATCAAACAGCGGCCCTGAAGTTGGTCGCCATTTTCACTTTAGTCCTTGGTCTTGAATTTATGCAATCTGACCCTCAATTGATCAATAAACTTCTAATTTCTTCAATTTGGCCCCTGATTCGGTTTAATTACAGCCCCTCTATTTACCCGCCTTTTTCATTTTGGTCCTTGGTTTCGGATTTCTTTAATTAAGTCCCTAATTGACCATCAAACTTCAATATTTATGCAATTAAGCCCTTGATTTGACCTAATTAACTCTCACAAATTATATTTTGACCCTAGAACTTGAATTTCTTCCAATTAAAGCCCAAATTAACTCCAAAATCAATTTTTCTTGCAATCAAACCCTCCATAAATTCAATTAAACCTTCAATAAAATTTAATTGAGTCCATAAACATCTGATTTTGGACTTCTCTTTCTCAAATTGAATTTTCTTTATCAACAAGACTCTCATGAGTCTACAAAATATTGTCAAAATGTTAATTTTTGTAATTTTAAACCTCCTTAACCAATTTTTAGCCATTTTCTGGGAGCTTTGGCATCCTCTTCTCACTGCAATTATTTTTTGTTATATTTTTTATTTTTTTGTATTTTTTTGAAGAGAGAAAAAATGTGAATTAGGGAATAACCCAAAAATGGGTTATGACAGTTGCCCCCCTCTTTACAATGCTTAAGACCAAAATCTCGCAAGAGGTTTTAGATAGTAAGCTTTGTAAAGAAGTTAAAAAAAAGAAAAAAAGAAGATCACATTATCTTGGGCAACCTGCCCCTTTCGAAGAAAATTGGTCTGCTTTCACAGGTGACCTGCCCTCTTGAAGAAAAATGGTCTATTTTCACAGAGACTTGCCTACACACTCGTACTTACCCTGGTCTATTGTCATGGGCGACCTGCCCACACATACTCAAAGTGGTCTATTTTCAGGGGCGACCAGCCCACATACTCACACTTACCCGAGTTTATTTTCATGGGCGACCTGCCTACACACACTTACCCTAGTCTATTTTCATGGGCGACCTGCCCACACACTCACACTTACCCTGGTCTATTTTCATGGGCGACTTGCCCAAATAGAAAAAGAAAAAGTGGTCTCATTGTAATGGGTGACCTACCCAGGTGGAGGAATGGTCTCATTGTAATGGGTGACCTACCCAGATAAAAAAACATGGAGAATTGGTCGAATTGTAATGGGTGACCTACCAAAAAATAGGAAAAGGAAAGAGTGGTCTCATTGTAATGGGTGACCTACCCAGATAAAAAAACATGGAGAATTGGTCGAATTGTAATGGGTGACCTACCAAAAAATAGGAAAAGGAAAGAGTGGTCTCATTGTAATGGGTGACCTACCCAGATAAAAAAACATGGAGAATGGTCGAATTGTAATGGGTAACCTACCCAGAAATGGAAAAAGAAAAGAGTGGTCTTGTTGTAATGGGCGACCTACCCAGGTAAAAAAAAACATGGAGAATTGGTCGAATTGTAATGGGTGACCTACCCAAAAATGAAAAAAGGAAAGAGTGGTCTTGTTGTAATGGGTGACCTACACAGGTGAAAGAAAGGTCTCACTATAATGGGTGACCTACCCAGAAAAAGGATGGTGAGGGCTCAAAGGTGCACTCGAAAGGAGGTAGAGTTAGAAAACGCACTACCCAAGAGGTAGGGTTAGAAAAGGAATTACCTAAATGGTGATGGTGAAACACTTATCTGTATATGTTGAAAGCAATGCAATATGATTGAATATGCATGTATACTTACCTGAGAAATATAGGCCCTCATTTCTTCATGGTGTCTTTCTTTTCTCAAAAGTTGGAGTGTTGGTAGTAAACTTTGATGGTTTTTTCATTCTTGCTTACTCAAGTCACATCATGTGAGCTGCAACTCTGGAAGGGTTTTGCTACTGTCAATGTAACGACCCGGCTTTCTAAGCCCAAAACAATAGTAAATTTTTTTTTATATATGTATATTTAATACACATGGTGCCGGTAATCAAAGAACTTGAATCCTCACATCATCAAAATACAATCCATACAA
>Ga0325410_1007823_pt1 | contig 11657 bp, 9 predicted proteins | sample PopdelMetagenome_16_FD_206182 | JGI IMG/M metagenome (GOLD analysis project Ga0325410, IMG submission 206182) | Populus deltoides microbial communities from Bellville, Georgia, United States - Xylem-PdIQD-R3 | ecosystem: Host-associated > Plants > Phyllosphere > Stem > Wood/Secondary xylem... | reverse complement strand
TTGCAACGTAGGATCGAGGAGTTAAGAAGTCAAAAGACCAAGTCTTTTCTCTAACACTATACATCTACACCTGTAAGTAGATCTACTCTAATGCTCAACTCAGCTCAGTTGACTTGTGAGTAAAATCACTAGAAAGAGGCGAGACATAACTGATTGGACTGCTATAATATTGCAAATCACATCTACTTTCACCCCTGGATAAATCACAACCTCCAAACCCAAAATTACTCCAGTGCTGTTAAATTACTAATAGCAACCCAAATAATCTCTTATTATTTAGTTGCAGTTTGAATTTGCATTCTAAACAATGTTTTAAAAATTTATTTTTTTATAATTTTAAATCATTTCAATAAGGTGATATTAAAAATAATTTTAAAAAAATTAAAAAATATATATATATATGTTTTAAAATGAACCACCGCATGAATTTGGTGATGAAAAATACCAACATCTACAGGGTGGCAGACTGGAAGCAGCCCTAGTACGAACTGATTATTTCAACATGGAAATATGGTTATCGGATCATGTGTTATTATGCGTTGGCTCTATTTCTCTAGGCTGTCAGTGTGAGGTACTCCTTGAAACAGACGTGGGTCATATAAAAAATAAAATATTTGTTTTGCTTCCAATTGAAAATTTGATAGGGGCTTCAACGTTATTGAAAATTTTCAAACTTTTTTTTAATTTTTATTTAATAGTTTAATGTGTTGACTTTAAAAATAAAATTTAAAAAATAAAAAATATTTTTTTAAATACATTCCTCTTAAGAAAACATTTGGAAAAATAGAAACTACTCTACCAAGCTTGGTTCACACCTCTGATAGTTGGGCTCCTCTTGCACTCGCTTGTCTTATGAAGCAACTTCTTAACTAACTCTCGTTCACCGAACCACAGACTAGAATAATTGAGGACAGAAATCTCCATCTAACGATGTCAACAGCCGAGGACTCTTCCCGAGGAAAAAATCGAGCCACCCCAATGATCAATTACGAGAAGACCGAGACAAGAAAAGGAGCTTTTCTAATGAAATTCAATGGTTCAACCCAGTTAAATTTATATTTCATTTCATACCAACAAGTTTTCAATTCGTACATGTCTATTTCTGGTGTGGGATTTCAGCAGGATCAATTGCTGATTATTATGTTCACCTTACGAAATATGAAATAAAAGATGCATATTCACCACCGTGTATGGTGGTGGATGGTGTCAATTTACCGATACTCCACAAAAACTGATGTTGTCCTTGGGGGCACAGTGAAGCACCCTGTGGATGTTTCATATGATGAGTTCTTCACAACTTCATCAGCTGACATAGCCTGCATCGAAATTCCCATAAAGGAAAAAACGTTAAATAGAAAACAACATTTTCCAACATAAATTAACATCCAAATGAAAGAGAGAAATAGCATGGAACAAAAAACTCAGGGGCACCATCCCTCTCATATTTGTCACTGTTTGTCCAAGTTAAACGCAGTATTTTCTATAACCTCAGCTACCCTATACTTATCCCAGCTAGTCCACCGAGAGAGAAAGACCGCAGGAAACTTAATGCTCTATTAGAAGTACTATTTCGAGAGTTCCACTGAAAACTAGGTCAGCATGTTCTGTCCCAAAAGAATTTCGGAAGCCAAGCTTAACCAAGAAATAACTACCTGTATAGGATGCAGCTGAAAAGTTCTTGCCCGTAATACAGGACTGGCAAAAGATACCTCAGATGGACTGGCATTGAAGATCACCACAATGAAAGAGTAGCTGTAGAACAGGCCATAATACTATCAGTAATTACACAATTCAGAATCATAGTAGAAGCAGTGATATATATTCACCCACATGGGATCCAGTTGAGTTAATCCTGGAACACCTCTATGGCCATCTTCAAAACTCATCACTATAACACCAGGGACCCATGAAGGACCGGTGTTGTGGAATCGTACCCGTTCCTGGATGCCAATTAGTGTCATAATAATGATATGCTCACTACTAATCTGATACATATAAAAAGACAGGACAAGGGACAAACCCAGAAGAGAGCATTGTGAGAGTTTAGGTGAAAGACGCCACTGCAATTTTAGATGATGCTTTTATTTTGAGAACAAACCAATTAGTGTCATAATAATGATATGCTCACTACTAATCTGATACATATAAAAAGACAGGACAAGGGAGAAACCCGGAAGAAAGCATTGTGAGAGTTTAGGTGAAAGAGGCCACTGCAATTTTAGATATTGCTTTTATTTTGAGAACAAACCAAAGTTATAATTAAGCACTGAAAATGTAGGAAAAGAAACAAGAAAATATCATGAAAAATAACAATCAAATATGAGTGATCTTTTTAAAGAATGCACTGAATTGTTGAATAATCAAGGAATGACATCAATCTAGTTCTAGTTCACAAAGTTTTCAAGATCATGCAGGCCATAGTTATTTGATCACAGCTACTCTGAAGATTAAGATGGAAATGGAGAACATCAACTATTTAGAGCCTAAAACGTACACTTTTCTCCATGTAACTTTCCAAGAAAATTAGAGAGAATAAATCTAGTGGAGACCATATGCATGGAAATTGAAGTTCATTTTGGCTTGGAAAAAGTGTTTCCCACAAGGGAAAAGGTAGAGTGGCCCCTACTCTCGATTCAATGACATGGATAATGGAAAATGAGCCGCATATTGAAAGTTGGCTCCCACTATTTAGTTATTTTAAATTCTGAAAATTAAAATAGCTTTTCTAACTTGATTAGGTAATTTACTGTGTCTTAATTAAAAACTAAACAAAAAACAGAAGACAGTTAACACCCTTATGTAGCAAACTACTGCCACACTTTATTGCCATGTCAGCAAAGGTCAAGAGTTGAGATCACACGATCATGGTCCTTCTCATAGTCCATACAATCAAAAGATGGTATGCATAAGGCCAACCTAGGTCAAGCCGAACCTGTTTACACTTTAGGTAATTGAACAGTCAACTATCAAGTTCTGTCACATGAGGTTCCTCCAAGGTATAGGAGGATTAAAACTAAGGTTTCAATAAAGGGCAAGAAGAGAACAATAGCAGAAAGGACCTTTTTGTTACATAGGCAGTGTTCATATTAAAGCCATTAAACATGTTTAATATCAAAACCATCCCAAATCAGCAAGTTATAACTGAAAATCCTTACCTGAATAGCATTAGCTGTCGTCAAACGAAAAAGTGGAGACGAATATCGGATTTGCAACACATCTAAAAAATTATTGATAGCGGCAAGGATATGGTTCTTCTGAGGCTTGAAGAATGGATCAGCCAGTCTTGGTCTTATTCTGAGGAAAAGAGACATCAAGAATTTCAAGAGATTAAGATGCTCTAGAGGACAAACCATGAAAAGCAGTTCTTTTTTTCCTCCTCCAAGATACCGTGAAAACCAGTTATATATATTATAACAGTATTTTGTAGAGCAAAGAAATTAATCAACAAAACAAGGTACTTCAAATCACATGATAATGATTAACACTAAATTCTTGCTTACAGTGGCCAGTGCTTTTCATTTTTCTGCTTTGGAGGAAGGCCGACACCCCAGTTGTTGGAATTGTAAGTGAAATCTAGCCTGAAATTAGTTACAAGTAAACTAAGGAACATGACAGGCATCAACACATAACAAGAAAATATGAATAGAATCTACTAGCACAAGGTTAAAAACATGCAATATTATCGTAATGACAAATTTATAATTAATTAGGAGATAAATATTGGAGTAAGATTTAATTAATTGAGATAGCAACTTGAAAACAAGAATAACAGAAGACCTGTTGAACCAATCACCAGAGTTGTAAGAGTCACGATCAAGCGATTTTGAGCGTAGCATCTCATCACCAGAGTGGAAAAATGGAATTCCCTTAAAAAACAGAAAACACTGTCAAGTCACCATAAGATAACAAGTACTAAGCAAATTGAACATTTAACATGATAATGTTGCATGGCTTTCTTATGCCTTGAAACCCTAGCAAACAAAGTACAAGACATAATTAAATTTTAGAGAATTAAAATGGTCAAGTAAATGTAGTTCACATGATTTTCTCACTAGCTTCCGTTTTTTTATTTTCTTCACGAACAGAAGAGTAGAGTCGGGAGAAATGGTATTCCCTTAAACAAGCAGGAAACACTGTCAAGTCATCATAAGATAACAAGTACAGAGCAAATGGACCTTTAATCATGATAATGTTGCATGGCTTTCTTATGCCTCAAAACCCTAGCAAACAAAGTACAAGACAAAATTAAATTATAGTAAATTAAAATGGTCAAGTAAATGTAGCTTGCATGATGTGCTCGCTAGCTTCCTTTTTCTATTTTCTTCAGGAACAGAAGAGTAGAATGGGGAAAAACAAAAAACTCTAGTATTTATGACTACTGACTAATAAACGATTATTGGGAAGGAAAGTTTGGGAGTCCTGTAAAACAGGTTACATGATTTGGTTGTACAGGTTAAGTTATCAGCCTGATTACAAACATGCCCTGCACAGGAACAAGTGTTGAAAGGAACCCAAATTCTAACCAGCTACGTTAACAATTCATTATGTAAAACATTCCACCATTTTCAAACATGTTGAAGATATTATTAATGCACTAACTAAAGAGCCTCATTCATTGAAGATAACAAGCTATCTAACATTATCCTCAAGAAGCACAATTTAAAAAGGACATTTATTATACTCGTGATAAAAATTTTAAAAAAAAAAACCATTAGTTTGAATCATGAAAATACATCGCTGAACAACAAATGACATGAACTCTACCTGTGACAATGCTATTACACTACTTGCCAAATGATTTAATCTGCATCTCTCATCTACAGAAATTTCCATTGGAGTCTACAGTAAGGAGATGAGTTAGAACAGTGTCATATATACTACTATTGTAAAACAACATTGGGTCTGTGAGAAATGGCTAAAATCAAACACTCTAAAAGCATATTGATCGTACCTTCATGCTCACAACATCAAATAGGGTTTCATTGTCATGAGCAGAAACATAATTGATCTGAAAAACAACCAAAAAAGTCGATAACAATGTTTAGCAAAACCTTATCCTTATCTGATGGAGATGTATTAACAGTGATGACAATTAAAATTGAAAAAATTATTGAGTACAGCAGCAAAACAAACCCTCTGACAAAGGGAAGTGCTAATGCATGATTCAGAGTAGATAATTGCAAACTAGTATTAAATGATACATGTCTGGCCAGTGAAGGGAAATAATGCTTGCCAGAGAGCATATGTAAGGAATTTATTTAGTAAAAGCATTATGGCAAACCATAAAACGTGTCTTGAGTGATGTTTCATATGTGTTCCTATTGCATCATCTCAGAACAAGATGAAAAGTTCCTTGAAAGTCATAATAAACATAATCACAGATACTAAGGTCCTTACTGTTTCTGCAGGGTGTAGAGCGTATGCAACAGGTGCCCCACCATAAGTTAAAACTTCCATCCCTTTTACCTGAGAAAAGCAATATAACAAAAATTTTAAGGTTAGCCAATCTCCAAATATTTATAGGTAAGGAACTACCCAAAAGAGACGCGTTTAAATTTTTTTACCATAAATATATGGCATGCCTGATCTACTGTAGGCTTGAGAGAAGGTGTATCTTACTGTGTGGATTAAATATTCTATGTACTTTCAACATTTGGAGAAGCAAATTGAGGATAGCTTAATCATTCATATTAACCATGCGGTTGAACCAATAAGTCTAGATGTACAGTATAAAGTATTCGACAGTAAAACAGATCTCTGCACTGCAGGATGATGTATACCTCTTTCCCATCACTATTGGTCAGTACATAATCCCTCAAATTTGCAGCCATCCCAACCTGGACAGCATGAAATCAATTAATTAATGATAAAATCATGACTTAGGATAATTAAATGACCCAAATGACTTATTGGTTATCAAAAAATGAGTAAACAAAAGGTTTAATACTGAGGGTGACAGAAAGATAAATGTACACAGGCTCAAAGAGGCTTCCTGATCCTCACCTTCCCAACAAATCTAATCTTTTCATGAAATGGGCCATTCTGTGATCAGCATTTTAAAAGGCTTTTTTTTTCTCTGAGTTATCAAACAATACGTGGATAGAAAATGTGGAAAAAAAATTATTTATATTTGCTTCTATTTCTAGCCTAGAAGCATTTCCTATATAAATCAGTCGCATATTTCCAATGCCGAGCAAAAAAAGCACATAACTGAACCTTTATACTTAAGCTTTTATATGGCGTGCAGCCAATAGATCCATAGCATTTTCAGTCCAAGGAAAGCACTGGGTGTTTTAAATATAAGTTCATTTGAAATTTTCCATGCTTGTAAGAACATTACAGAAGTCATGGACACTACGCTGCACAAACTCATCTGAACTTAAAAGTTCATCTATTCAACACCATCATCAAATATGGGACAGCATTAAGATAACTAACCTGGATGTGATCTTTTGCTGCAGAAAGTATGAGTTCTTCAACGTCTTTTCCACCATGATCATGACCATTAGGCTACAGAAGAATCAATTACTATTCAGGAAAGCCGATGTAACCACAAATATACAGGAATTGAAAGATCATACAGTATTACACCCTCAAACTAAAAGCATAATTGTCCAATTAAGCATTTCAAAGATGCTGCCAAACCAAGATGTAATACAGACAAACTACTTGACAAAATGCTGCAAAATAGTTTGCTTAACAAAATGACTTTTAAGGAAAAACAAAGACCACCTAGTGATGGCAGATGAGTTCAGTATAAATATATTTATAATGAGCTCCTTTTACAAACTTTTGAAACTGAATCCATATGTTCTCCAGAAATTGCAAAAGAAAGCAACTTTTCTAAGAATAGTCAACATCAGAAGGGTTTAAATTCTCTCCATATTGAGGCAGATCTGGTATATGATTGCGCAGAATGGCGTAATAGGATCCATTTAGCTGACCACAGTTAGTTTGGGATTGAGGGTTGGTTTTGTTGTCCTTCTTGTAATTAGTCAATATCAGACCTTTGTACAACCTGGCAAATCAAACCCTTGACTAGAAAAAAGGCTGTTGTTAATAGGCCAAAAGTGGCATGAAGATTCAACCAGCAGACACGCAACAAAATGTTTCCAGATGCATAGTAAATATTTCAGAGAAAATGAACAATAGAATAGGGGAAGAAACTTCTACATGAACCAAGAAAATATTAATTTAGGAAAACCCTAGTGTAAAAGATATTAAAATTTTAGCTATAAAATTATTTTTTCTTTGCTGCCCAAAAATATTTCTTCGGAATTGTCAGCAAGTGAGTTATCCATGAAAGTTCATTGCCTTTCCGTTAATAATGATTACCTGCAACATTAGCCCAGTCACAAATCCTTGCTGGAGAGGATGGCCAAATGGAGATCCCCCAAGCATTGCATCCCGAATTCGATCATTAAAACTGAAATTGGATTTCCCAATATTTCATGAAGCCAAAGTGCTTCTGAAAACTAATCAAACTTAAATCACTAAAGTGAGAAGATGGGTGTTTTTCCTGTGCAAATTACAAAAATCAAAAGATAACTTTAGGAATTGATTCTGGGTAAAGCCAGTTCTAAGGCTTCAACTCCACATAAAAGAATTGTAAACTTTTTTTTTCCTAACAACAAGGGGTTTCTAATAAATTAAAATCAGTCCCAAGAAGCAGTTGAAGTTGGTAGAATTCTTTCAGTTGTTACAAGATCAACCATGCAATGCTGACAAAAGGGAAATGCCTGTATAATATCCATGTGTCTAAAAATTTTCTTTTTGGCACAGAAGGAGCAATATATTGTAAAATCTAAAAAAACAGATAGTACCTTCCAATTCCAGTCCCACCAACATTGAACTGTGAAGCATTTATCCCACGCCCATTGTTAGCAACTTCACCAAAGTCCCAACCTTCTCCATATCTATATAAACGGAAGAGTCAATCAGCAACTTGTGCCATTGGAATGTGCATCGGAAGCAACAAACAATTTCCAAGACCCTCATCCAAGAGAAAACAAAGGAATTATGGTGCACTAACAGTATAACTCATAAAGTTTATGGCAGAAAGAAAAAAATTCACTTCATGCTCCAAACTTACATATAGACACTTGAACCATCAATTCCATCTCTTTCCTTTGTCAGCCTGTTGACTGCATCTTTTGCTTTCACCTACACACAAATAACAAAGGTTGAGTGGGCATGGCTCTTGATTTTTGTTGGCATGATCCAATAAAGAACTGCTTGAGTATCAAATCCTAGGGGTGAGAAAAAAAAACCAAAAAATAAATAACCGAGAAAACTGAACTATGAAAAAAAACCAATTAAACCAATTAGAAAAAATTAAAAAAAAAATCAATTCGGCTCAAGTTCGGTTTTAGAAGGCTAAAACAGAATGAACCGAACCATACCGGATCAATTCAAACCAAACTAAACCGAGTTAAAAAAGACAAGGGTATAAATATTAAACTTTCTTTTCTTCCCACCCTAATCAGACCTAGCCGTCGTGCCCCAAACCATCAAGACTCTCTCTTCAACTTTCTTACTCCTAATCTTTGTCTTTCATTCTCTTTGAAAAATTGGTCCCAGTTCTCCTTATTGATAAGTAAGGTAGGGGTGCTGTTTAGTTCCAGTAATCGAGCGTTGCTCTTTGTTGGCTATTCATATATCTGGAGTTATATTCTATTGTTGATTTAGTTGCCTTCTTTCATAACCTTAGTAGCAAGTATCTTGCAAGTGCAATTAGCATATCATTTTTCTGTCAAATGTCGAGGAGGCCATCAAGTCCAGTAGTCATTGATCTGCCCACAATAGTGTAGTATTTACAATTTGCTTGGGATAACTGTTAATTACTATAAGAGAGTAGCAAGGGCAGACCCACCAGAAGCAGGGGTAAAACAAGAGCATGTCTTCTATCTTGATGAAAGCATCAGAGGCAATAACATGTTTTTTTTTGTGCTTGTCTTAAAGGTCAAAGATTGAATCTAATGAAGGGAAAGATTATTTCTAGCGCAAGATTAGATCTGTGTTATTTCATTTTTTTTTGGTTTTTCAACAATATAAACCAGACTGGACCGGACCAAAACTGGTCGGTTTGAACCTGTTTCAATTTAAATTTTTTTAAAAAAATAAATTTGGTTTGGTTATTTTTTTGGTTCAAAACCGAACCGAACAAAAAATGCTCACCCCTTTCAAATCCAATACAAGTTTCAGCTCCTAGAATTGTTTAGCATGTCAAAGAATCCATGCGTCAAAAAGACACAACGCTATATAATTAGCTCTGCTCCTTGATCCAGCAACAGAGCAAATCATTTTCTCTTGATAATGACTTATGTGGCAGGCTAACAGAAAACATGTTACTTAGCAACTTGATATAACTCCTAAACATGTCAGAGGAAACCAGAGCATTATATTACAAGAATTTCTCCCATGCAAATAATTGATGTAAATTGATATACGTAAAAAGGGAAGACACGGATTCACACGTACCATTGTGCTTTTCATTATATGACCCATAAGGTCAAAGCGGAACCCATCAACCTGACAAAATGGCATACAATGAACTGTCATCAACATATAGAAAACATATATTGAAATTCCAACAGATGGAAAAATGACTTTCATAAGCTCTACCTTAAGCCAGCAACAATTCAATTTATGAACTCGGAAAATCACTATCACTTATTGTAAAAGAGAAGTATATTTCAAAATATAAGAGGAAGAGAAGCCAGGTCAGGGAATGTAAAAACAAAATGGCATCGCAGAGCAAATAACTACCTTATAATTACCAGCCCAGTTTAACATATCATCAATGATCATCCGCTCAACCATATAATGCTCACTAGCAGTGTTATTCACACATGTACTATGCTCGATAAACCCATCAGTGTTTCTTCTCAGGTAATAACCTGGAACAATCTACATGGAAAACTTAAGAGTTACGACAGAATCCAGGGCTAACCTTCCACAATAACCAAACGTATCGGCCTTGTTAGTAATTTTCTCAGTAAATTAATCCTACAACCACAAGTACTATTAGAAAAGCATAGTTGGACTGGATATTAAAAGAATAATAACTATAAAAACCTTGTCAAGAACAGAATTCTCATCAAAGGGACCATTTCCATGCAAATGATTGTAGACAACATCCAACACAACACGAAGGCCGATATGGTTAAGTGCCTGCAAATCAAAAGGATTCAATTACAAGAAAATGGTTAACCATTAACTAAGTTGACTACCTACACCATCAAAGCAGTATACCAGTGGTCCATGCCACAGATAGTTAAAAAAACAAAATGGCTTCCCTGACATTAGGAAGACAAGGACAAAAGGCATTAGCAACAGAATAAGAAAGACAGACCTGAACCATCTTTCTGAACTCAATTGTGCGGCATGAACCACTTGGGTTGCTAGCATAACTTCCTTTAGGGACCCCCCATAGAACAGGATTGTACCTCCAAGAAGGAAAACAAAACGATAAAACTGTTTTAACATGAAGACATAATAAACTCGTTGATATTTGTCCAAGTCAGGATTTAGGAGCATACCCCCAGTTATACCCATCATCATCTTGGATTAATGTGATCTGAGCTTGTTGCTCGGTTGAATCCGGCGGCAATTTTTCCAGCACTGTGCTATCTGTTGAAGCCTAAATGTCATACAATTAATGATAGCCAACACATGACAGCATATCTAATTTCAAAAATGAGTTTAAGCAATTTAGGTACAATAAAAAATTTAAACCATTTTGCTGAACTACGGTTGTGGCAATCCATAAACTGCATTACATGTGAAGGCACACAATCACTAGAATATGAGCTAAGATAAAATACTTACCCACGCACTTCCAGTTCTCCTTGACATCGTCAACACCAGCAAATTGAAAGGTAGGCAGCAAATGGACATGAGTGATACCAGCATTTGATAATTTCTTTAGATGAAGTACACCTGCTGAATCCTTCAAGAAGAATGTGCATACCGGTGTTAAGTCACTATCATATCAGTTACTTCTAATACATGCAAAACAATCCAACACACTTTTGAGTTTTGAGCAGTAGATTCTAATATAAGGGGTCAAAAGAGCAGAACTACCTCCAGCGTGAAGGCCAGATAACCACCCTGAAAGTCAGGATGCACAGTATGATCATTGGCACTACAATAGGCACATAGGATTTTAGAATGAATAAGAACCTACAAACTTCAGCATGTCATCAGAGCAATTAAAACTTCGGCTAACTCTTTTTACTAGCACATAAGCCTGAAACTGGATTTTTTTTTTCTTTCCAGAAATCTAACATTGAAGATGAGCCAGATTATAGAGCCAGGATTCAAGGGAGTTAGTTTTTTTACCTGAAATCCCTTACATGCAATTCATAGATACTTATGTCTGAAAAAGAAAGTATAATGGGTTTTTCATCAGCTAATTTCTCCCATCCTTCAGGTTTTAAAGTATCTGAATCAAGATTCACAAATAATGTCCTCTGGCTATCTGGTGAGAGCCTGTTCCAACAAAAAAAACAGCATAAAATCAGAGGAATTTCACATCTGTATACACAAAATACAAATGCAAACATAATATGATGATTGGCAATGCTATATTACGATTAGCAATGCTACTACAATCAGAGTTTGTAAACAACTTCACTATTTCAAAGAATTGTTGG
>Ga0325410_1007822_pt1 | contig 11658 bp, 6 predicted proteins | sample PopdelMetagenome_16_FD_206182 | JGI IMG/M metagenome (GOLD analysis project Ga0325410, IMG submission 206182) | Populus deltoides microbial communities from Bellville, Georgia, United States - Xylem-PdIQD-R3 | ecosystem: Host-associated > Plants > Phyllosphere > Stem > Wood/Secondary xylem... | reverse complement strand
ACCGACAAAGAGACTCTGGATCCTTTTTATACTACATTGTATCATAAATATTAAATCAATATATCATTTTTAATATATTAATGTTAAGAAAATTAAAAAATATTATTTTAATTTTTTAATTAAAAAACTTTTTTTAAAATTCTATTTTATATTACAAAAATACATTTTAAAGCATAGTTTTAAGACCCGGCCCAATTCAAAGCCCGGGTTCCGGGTTTTGATCGAGTCATTAGATTTTGATCGGGTCACCAGGTCGATTAAATCCATTTTACTTTTTAAATCAAAATAATATTATTTAAAAAAAAATAAAAATTAACAGTTTACAACCAAGTCAAGATTGAATCTTATCAAATTAATTTATCGGATATAGTCATACCAGATTATCTGTTATGTCAAATTTTTTTTTTTTTTTTAACCTCGAATCAATCGAATTTCAAAAACTATGCTTTAAAGTGTCATGGTAAGTTGGGAAAAAAACTACTTGTTAAGGAAGTTCTGTTTACTTGTTAAGGAAGTTCTGTCTTGCGTTGTGGGCCGCTGCTGAGTGACCTGGTGCTGGGCTGTCCTTGTCCTTTTGCCTCTTTCCCCATCTTATCTTTTGAGTTTTCGTACGACGTCATGTTATTATTGATTTGACCCTTCCATTTTTTGAGTTAGTTGCAGTTTAACTGCTTATCATGTTACGAGATAAAATGATAATTTCATAAATAAATATTAAATTTAATTTTTAATTAATTTAATATTAATAAATAAAATTTAATTAAAAAATCAATTAAGTTAATTCATGTTAACCTGTCAAACATAGATTATAAGACCAAAATAACCCTATAAAACACAAGTTAAAATAATTTATAAAATTTAATTATCAATTATACTAAGGTTGAAGGATAAAATTAAAAAAATTAATTAAAAAAGACATAAAAAAATCATTCAAGTCAACCAACTAAACTTGTGACTCAGGTTATGAGACTATAATAACATCATATAATTCAAATCAAAATAAATTATGAATCCTAATTTTCAAGCAATCCAATATTAAATGACGAACTAAAAAAATCAACTAAAAAAATGATAAAAAACTCGAGTCAACCGACCAACCCGCGATCTAAATCATAAGACCGCGGTAACCACATAGAAAGCAAATAAAAAAATTATAAATCTCAATTCTCAATCAACCCAATTTTAAATGATTAAATTAAAAAAAAAGTTAAAAATGATCAAAGTCAACTCAGGTTAACCTTTTAAACCAAGATCAGAAGATTGTGATAACTCTATAAAAACAATTCGAAAAACAATATAGAATTCGATTCCCAATCAACTCAATTTCAAATGGTGAAATTGAAAAAAAATAAACAAAAAAATAACTCGAGTCAACATGGCTAACTCGCAAAACTCATGACTCGGATTATGAGATCAAAATAAATTATAAAAAAATAAATTATAAAACTTAATATCTAATAAATCTAATTTTAAAAAATAAAATTAAAAAAAACAAAAAATAATTGAGGACGAAGCTAAAAAGGAACTTTGCTTTTCAGTGTTCACTATTACAGTGAAAAGTCATACCCTTTTAATATATGTTAATTAACAATGTTAATTAATAATTTGTCGAGCCTGATTGGTTGGTTTCATTTGGGACCGATACACTATTCTAAGCCCGAAATACTCCTTTAGTAATTCTAAATCAAATCCCTTCATCAAATTTGTTAACGAGAATTCATTTTAATTGGTAAAAAAAAAAAACTCACTTGTTTCATCTTCAATTAATTTTAGAACCAATTTCAAATTAGTCCCTCAACTATTAACTTATTAGTAAATTAAAATATATCTTAATCTTTTGTTTTTCCCCTAGTTTTAATTCTTCTTTCTTTCTTTCAATTTAATTTGCTTGTGATTTGTTTAGAGGCTTATCATTTACTTGTTCTATTAAACATCATTAATGTAATTAATATGACCTAGTTTTTTTGTTTTTAGTTTCTGATATTGATTTCTTGGTATAAAAAAATATTGATTATTTTTTTTAATTACTTCTTCTCTTATTTAGTTTTACCTATTTTAATTATATTTTTCCCTTACTAATTTCTATCTCTTAGTTTCTTTTCTAGGGTTTTTAATTTCAATTTTAATATTATGCATAAATTTGAGAGGACATGCTGAATTATAACCTTGACTGTCATTAATCAAATAATACCTCAAGATCAGCCTAACAAGAACATGGACAGAGTTTAAAATAAACAAAATGTTGAACTAAGAGGCTATTGTTTCACCGTAAAATATTTTATATAAATTTTCTTGCAATATTTAGTAAATAATGGTTGAGAAATACAATTATAATAAAATAATAATAATGTTTTATAGTGATGATAAAGTCATATTGGATTGTGGCTATAGTATTTGTAAAGGTAGGGGTGGGGTGGGGTGGGGTGGGGTGACAACGGTGGTAAAGATTATAGTGTTGGTTGAGTGATAGAAGTAATGGTGGTGGTGGTTGGATGAAAATTATTATAATTTAATTTTTTATCTCTTTTAAAAATATCCTAAAAAAGATTAAAAAAATTCAATAAAAACAAAAAAAGGCAATTCATATATATATATATATTTCAATCAATCAATCAATCAAAAAATTTTTAAAAAGGAAAAAAATTAAAATAAGGAGACAATTGAGATGAAATTAAGAGAAAATGTTTGAAATTTTCTAAGTAATTGAAAATAAAAAAGCCAATGACTAAATAAAAGAAAGTAAAATACAAGAACCATTATAATATAATCATGGATAAAATTGAAGGAAAAAAGTTGAAATTAGTAAATAGTTGAAAATTAGAAAACCAAAAATTGAATTAGAGGAATTAGTGAAATTGAGGGATTATTTTAATTGTAAACCCTCGGTCAAAAATAGATAAATCTAGGTTAAACAAGATAACTATTTGTTGAAAAATTAAAAATTAGAGAGAAAATCTTATGAATCATGATGAATATTTTCAGGAGATTAATTTAAAATTTGGACAAGATAAAGTAATAAAATAGTATGCGAAATATTAACTAACGATAAATCATAAAAAATTCCCGATCAGGAAAAAATAATGATTTGAAGGAGAAAATTTCGTAAATTGGGTGAGATTATATGTAAAATAGAAGGAAATGTCAAGTAACTCAACACATGACCTTTTGTGTTCGGTATAAACCCTGTGCCCAATCGTGTTATTGGGACTGAAAGTTGTAAGAAACTCCGAGGGAAGTTTTATGATAATTATGAATAAGAATCTTCAAAGAATTAGTCTAAGACCCACAATGATTTAAGTAAATTATATGTTATGTGAAATTTAGATTTTGGCATAAAATTACCTATTGTCTAGTTTTATGATATTGAGTGTATCTTCAAATTCGACCATTGAATTTGGTTGAAATTTATATGGGGTATTATAACATACTGTTTTATCTTAGGCTTCACTTTTGCCTCTCTTTAAAATCATTTGAGAAATCCTTCCAAAATTATTAGATTGAAGCTTGTAAATAGGCCTGTGAGGAGCAAAACACATTTAGGTTAAAATTAAAAAGCTTAGTTGGAGGAGAGGAGTTTGAGAGACAAGTATGGGTGATGAAAAGGAAGAGCAATTGAAGAATAAATTGGAAAGAACTCTTCAAATTAAACTTGAAACTGTTGATAAAAGTGTTCTTTAGTTTTCCTCTTTGATTTCATATTTAGTAAAGGATAATTAAAAAACTTCCAATGTTGTAATTCTAGGATTCTTGAAAATTTATAGAAAATGAAAGTTTCTTTGAATAGATAGGTTAGGATGTTAATAAAAAGGCTTAATCCAAATAAATGATGGAAGAAAAGTGAAAAAGTTGAGAAGAAAATCTTACCTACAAGGCTAGCCGATTTTGATCTAAAAGGAAGGGCAGAAACTCTAGGTTAGAATTGGTAATATTATGTTTTGAACAAGTCATGTGAAAGAGAAATGGTGATTAAAATGTTTGTTGTTATTTATTTTTTTGACCCTATAAAAAAAACAAGTTAAGGAAAAAAGAAAAAAATATATAGAAAAAAATCAAAAATACAAGAGGATACACATGAAGAAAGCTCAAAAGATTGCCCAAGTTGGTGGTAAATGACCAAAATGACAAGCGAAAAGTTGAAAGACCAAAATATACAATATTGACAAAATTGACAGTCCAATTTTAATTGACAAAAGACCTATTTGGAGAAAATATTTGTATTCGGGGTAAAGAAATACAAATTTGGATAAGTAAGGACTTAATGAGTATTTTGGAAGGCTTAATTATTTTTATTAAGGACTTAATTGCAAGGAAAATCAATTTTTTAGAGTCAATTTAGGTTAAATCGGAAGAAATTAAAGTTTAGAAATTGAAATTAGACTTTGAAAAGTTTAATTGGTCAAATCAGGAGTTTAATTGTGAAAACATTAAAGTTTTATAGCCAATTAGGGGTTTGATTGAAGAAATTCAAAGTCAAATACCAAATCGTAACAGGCGGGAGACTTTAATGGTTGAAATTGACCAAATCAATGTGTAAATTGAAGAAAATTAAAAGTTTGATGGTCAATTAAGGGTTTAAATGCATAAATTAGAAACCAAGGACCAAGATGAAAATGATGCTAAACTCCGGGGTTGATGATTGAGTTTGGAAGGGGTAAAATTGCATGAAATTAAGAGTTTGTGAGGCAATTACAAGTGCGCAATCAAAAGCAATTGAAAGAATAAAGACTAAAATGAAATCTGTCAAATTCAAAATTAAAATCCTTAATTTTTAAGGATTTAATTTAGACGACATGTCATTCAACCATTGTTCATTTCCTTCCTTAATAGTTTTGGATGATTGGGTTGGCACCTTTCAAGAGCTCGTTGCGGAGTTCTAAACCTTCAAATGACACAAGTTTTTTCACAAATGGAAGAAGAACATCCCTTCTACAACCCTATTTTTATGAAATTGGACATTTACGTCCCAATTCTTCTATAGAAGTCTCTAATATTTTGTCCTTAATTAGCCATCACTATAATTTCAGATTCGCAAAACCAGCTTAGTATAAGAGCTTCTAGCTGTTAGCTTTTGTCTAGAACTTTTTCAGTTTGATCAAAGGGCTGAGCTTTGATTAATTTTTAAGGAAATCCACCAAAAAACCTTTAAAAAAACCCTATAAGTACCCTTTGAAATCAAAGAAAGAAGAGGAAGAAAAACATAGAGAAAAACGTGAGTAAAGACCCTTTATAAAAACCCTATTGTGAAGGTTCAAAAGCTTAACACAGAAAGTCAAGCAAACTTTGGAAAGAATAGAAAGTGAAAGGGAAAGAAAGAAAGAAAATATAAAGGAAGTAGCAACCTATAGCTAGCAAGCTTGGAAAATGTATAATCCTATTAAATCTCAAGAATGGAGTTCATGTGGCCTGCCCATTCATGTTGTTTTCAATGTATGATGACATTTTTTTTTAATTTTTTAGCATTATTTTATGTTTTAACATTTTTTATAGATTGATGAATGAAAATGTTATTTTCTTTACTTAATGTTGTTTTATTTGAAGCATGCTCTTGAGAAGAAAATTCCCAAAACATTCTGACCAGAATGAGTTAAATGGATAATACTTGTGTTGAATAAAAACCCAAATTTTGTTGTTAAGAATCAAACTCCAAAAGAAGCCTGGAGTGGAGTTAAGCCATCAGTGGAGTATTTAAGGTTTTTGGGCATGTCTCTCATGTTCATGTGCGTGTACCTGATAGCAAAAGTAAAAGACTAGATAATAAAAGTTTAAGTTGCATCTTCCTTAGAGTCAATAAGGAATCTAAATCATAAGGAACATAAGGAAGCAATCATAGCTAATTTGGAATGGGAAGACAATGAAAAAGGAGCAATCATAATTGCTAAAAATAAAGAAGGAGCCGCTAAAAATGAAAAAGAAGGTGATGCTGAAAATGAAGAAAAAGAAGAAGATGCTACTAACTTGAACAATAACACAGGAGGAAAACTAAGTGAAAAAAATTCTCCTAATTTAAATGGAGGAAGAAATAAAAGACATTAGTTTTGGATGAAAGATTGTCGAATAGGGAAAGGTGTCTCTGAAGATGATGACAACGTGGCTTATTTTGTCATGTTTGTAGTGAATGATCTAGTCTAATTCGAAGAAGCAATGAAAAATAAAAAAAATGGAGATAAGCTATGGATTCAGAACACAAAGGCAATAGAAAAGAATGATACTTAACAATTTAAGGAGTTGTTTGTAGAATGTAAGAAAATTAGAGTGAAGTAGGTATATAAAACAAAATTTAATGAAAATGAAGAAGTAGACAAGTACAAGGCAAGGCTCGTAGAAAAAGGCTATTTCCAGCAATATAAGATATATTTTATAGAGGTGTTTGCAACTGTGGCATGATTGGATACGATCCATCTAATAATAGCACTTGCAGCTAAAAAACAATGGACAATTTACCAATTGGACATGAAATCAACATTTTTGCATGAAGAGCTTAACGAGGAAGTATTTGTTGAGCAACCTTAAGGTTATATGCATAAGGGTAAGAAACAACAATTTTATAGGCTTAAAAAGGCTTTATACGAACTTAAGCAAGCTTCACGAGTTTAGTATAGTCGTATAGAGGCTTATTTCATGATATAAGGCTTTGAAAAATATCTTTATGAACATACCTTATTCACATAGACAACAAAGGAAGGTAAAATTCTAATTGTGAGCATATATGTTGATGATCTCATTTTTACTGAAAATTATGAATCTATGTTTGCTGAATTTAAGAGTTCAATTATGCTTGAGTTTGACATAACTAATCTTGGGAAGATGAGATATTATCTTGGTATAAAAATTATGTAAAGATTTGATGGGATATTCATTAGCAAAAAAAAAAAATGCTTTGAAGGTTCTAGAGAGATTTGGAATGAGTAAAAGCAATCTAGTTCTTAATCCTATTGTCTCAAGTTGTGAATTGTTAGAGATGAAGATAGAGTCAAAATGGACAACATTTTATACAAACAAGTTGTAGGAAGTCTTATGTACTTGACTCCTACTCGACTAGACTTGATGTTTGTGGTAAGTCTTATTAGAAGGTATATGAGTAGTCCTACTGAGCTTTATATGCAGATAACAAAGAGAGTCTTAAGATCTCTAAGAGGAATAATCAATTTTGGGATGTTCTACAAAAAATGAAGAAGGAATTGAGACTTACTTGGTTTACATAGACATTGATTATGCAAGAGACCAAGATGACAAGAAAAACACTTCAGGTTATGTTTTCTTATTAAGTTCAAGGGCAGTATCATTGTCATTAAAAAAGTAGTTAATTGTAACTTTATTTATCACATAGAAAAAATTCATTGTTACAGCCTTTTGCGTATGTAAGGTAGTATGGTTAAGAAGGATTTTGGAGATGTTTAGTAAAAAAGAAAAATATGCCTACAATTGTTCATCGTAATAGTAACTCGCCTTTAAACTTGCGAATAATTCAGTAATGTATGGACACAACAAGCATATAGACGTCTGTTTTCATTTTCTTCATAAGATTACAAAGGCAGGAACTATGGAGATGGTGCAATGCAACAATCAAGATCAAGTTGCAGATGTGATAACAAGACCTCTCAAGTTTGATGCATTCTTGAAATAACAATGTATGCTGGGTTATTGTCTAGAAGCATGTATAAATTGACTGCAAGCTACTTTCAATTTAAAGAAAGAATTGTTAGGCTTTGGTTAGAATTGTAGGTGGTTTGTTATTGCCTGTTTCAATAAATTCTTATTATTTAAAGAGTATCTGCTTGTTTTGACTTGATCTTTAGCTTGTTTCCACATAATTAGGTTTGTTAAAACATGGGTTGTTTTTCTGCTTTATTATTAATCTTTGTAAAGCTATTTTATATAGTTAGAATTGTAGGTGGTTGTTATTGCTTGTTTCAATAAATTCTTATTGTTCAAAGAGTGTCTGCTTGTTTTGACTTGATCTTTAGCTTGTTACAACATAATTAGGTTTGTTAAAACGTGGGTTGTTTTACTACTTTGTTGTTAATTTTTGTAAAGCTATTTTATATAGTTATTTGCTTTATTATTTAATAGATGTTGAACTTTCTCAAAATATTTATGATCTGTTTAAGTTCTTGTTTCCAACAAATATATGAGAGGACATTGTAACAATGTTTTTTTTATATTTTAAATTCATCTTATGTTTAATTAGTCCCCCATGCTTAAAAGAAAATAAAAAAAAAGGGAACATCATTAAAATTAATAAGAAATCTAAAAGATGAGGGTTTTTGGCATTGTAACATGTGAGAGGATTTGTTTTGAATTGTAATAGTGTTTTTTTTGTTTTTTTTACTCTAAGCATTGTTTTTTTATTTCAAATTCAATCTTGTACATCGTGTTATCTTAGAATTGAGATTTAAAATTTATTTCAGTTTTTTTTCTATATAATTATCACGATATCAAAAAAACTTTTTGATATTAGATTGATGCTGGATTTTGCAAAAAAAAAAAAATGATTTTAGTGATCGGAAAAAAACTTCAAAGAACAAATTTGAGAATGAGGCAAAGAATGATTTTTTTAAAGCTGCTGATTGTCCAACACTTTTTTTACTTTTTTTTTTCATTAAGAGTTTGACAAATTTTGTTTTTGGTCTTTGTTGTTTGCCACTTTTTTTATATCTAAAACTTCATTTTGTTCATTTTTTAGATTATGTGTTTGGAAAGGAGAGAGAAACTTGCTAGAAAATAATGAGGGAAAGAGAAAGTGTCGGTTGGACACATTTTAGTGATAAAAAGATCATTCTTGGTGTCAACATATTTCATTTGACGAGAAGTGTTTTATAAAGATATATTTTACCCTTCATCTTGTTGGACAAAGCACATCGTGTTTGAGAGAGAAATTGTTTCGGTTTAATTTTGTATTTTCGATCAATTTGGGTGTGTTTTGAGTAGATAAGTTGGTTGGTTGATATGAAAATGATATTTATTAGGTGTTTTTAGATGAAAAAAGGTTAAGAATAATTTTTCGGGTAAAAAAAACCCCAGCTTGATTTTTCAACCACCTCAATGGTGGTTGAAAACTAATCAAGCAAGCAACATCTCATCTGTTTTTTTTTCTTTTTTCAAAAAATAAGGTCACTTATCCTTTTTGGTGATATAAGAAATATAAATATAAGGCCATGCATGGGGAACTAGCCTTGTAAGCCCTTACTCATGACTTTTTATTTTAATGCATCAGGTGCACTTGACCAGATAGGCCTAGGTGTTTAACCTTTTTTTTAACTTTTTTTATTTAAAATTAAATTAATTAAAATAGAGTAATCAAATATATGAGTGAAATGCCTTACCTAGTGGATATTCAATTAAAATTAAGATTAACTAAAATAAATAAATAAAAAAGTTTTTATTATTTTTAAATAAAATTTCGTATAATTTTTACTTGATTTTCTAATAAGATTGTAATATTTTCTTTTTCTAATTAGTAGGTGTTCATTTTGTTCAGCCCTACATAATAATTTTTTTCCTTAAATTTTATTCAATTGCTTATTTTTGTGTATCTATTTTTTTATTATCATTAATTAAATAAAGAATTTATTTAAAAAAACAAAGTTATTAAAGTCACTCGGGTTCATAACTTGTGTTATGAAATCAAATATATTAATCTATATCTATCTTTAATTTTTTAGTTTAGTTTATGGTTAACATTAACAATTTATATATATATGATTCTTAATTTAATTAAAAATATGCATTGGTTTTCTAATTTATAATTAAAAATTTTCTTGATTTAAAAAACATACCGGAAACGATCACACTTTTTTCTGTGAAAAAGGTTTTTGACCAGTAAAACACTAATCAAACCAGTAATAAAACTGACTAATACATCCATCTGTGCTATGTTGTGGGTCATACTATTCTTTTTATAAACTTAAAAAAAATGTCAATAACATGAAGATTTTTTTGGCAATATCATTAAATCCGATCAAACAGTTCGATCTTGAAACCTGCCAACCTGATTCCTAACCTAGTGAATTATTTAATTTAATATGTTCAAATACAACTTGGATGACCGGTTAAAACATGACTTAAAAAACTTTAAGATAATTTTCTTAATATTAAAACAATGCTAGATTAGATCAACCTCAACGACCTAGGTGACTTCAATGAGTTTAATAATTTTTTTTGTAAATATTTTTATTTAATTTTATGATAAAATTAGATACTTGTAAAATCGAGCACCAATCCTAAAAAATTATTTATTTGAGATTGTGATAACCATATAAAAAAAAAAGATAAACCATGAATTCCATTTCCCAATCAAATCAATCCAATATTGAAGAAGAATGGAATAAAAAAATTGGAAAAATTAAAGGATCAAAAACTTAAAAAAAAATACGAGATTTGATAGGTGAACCTGCTAAACTTGTGAATCAGGTAATCCGGATCAAAACATTAAACTTACAAACCGAGTAATAGACTCCATTGAAATTAATAATTTATTTTTTAAAACTATTTTTTATTTAAATATATGATAACAAAAATAAATGATTGTAAAATCAAACGTCAAACCAATACTGAAACTTTTTTAAGACTATAATAATTTCATAGAAAATAAAACGATACTAATCATGAAACTCAATTCTCAATTAGCCCAATATCAAAGGATAAAATTAAAAAAAATTAAAAAAAAATTAAACTCGCTAACTCCGTTAACATGCCCATGAACTTTCTAAAATTTAATAATATTTTTTTATTTCAAAAACTATTTTTTTAACTATATAATAAATGATTATATAATTAAGTTCAATTAGTAAAAAAAAAAAAAAACCAACCCTAAACTCCCGAATCAGGACAACTATGGTTACTTTATCAAACTCGCAAACTAGATCATTGACTCTACAAAGTTTAATACCCTAGTTTTTTTAAATGATTTTTTATTTAACTAAGCTTTTTAAAATACATACCATACCACGATGCAGAGATATTTTTTTATATCATAATAATCATATAAAAAAAATTAAAATAAATTATAAGCTTTAAATCCCTATACACACATCATATAAAAATTAAATTAAAAAAATTAATAAAAAAGGTTAAAATACAAAAAAAAAACAAAAAAAAATAATTTCCCCGTACATTTTATCTTTAATCTTTGCCGTGGGAAACTACAGGCTGCGTGGAGGTAGCACATGGGAGCAATATTGTGGTTTATCTTGACGAAAACCAAATGATTTCAGTACATGAACAATTCTTTTGGAAAAAATCAGAACAGTAAGGATGTAGTGGATTAAGAAGAGAAAGAAGCACAACAAACCTATGAAACCCTAAAAAAGAAGCAATTATGTAAGTGGATGGCTATTTGGGGCATAAGCTGCCATAGTTTTGTAGGTGAAAGAATAGTATGAGAAAGCAGGTGGTCGCAGCTCCGCAAGTCTGCTGACAAAATGTAAGAAAGAAAAAAGCAATTAACGGGACATAGAAGGAGATGACATGGAAGTCAGCAAGCAAGGCAGATAAGAGCTGGTTAAAAAAAGAAGAAAGGGAGAGTAAATCTTAGAGCATCTCCAATGCAAAAAGCCAAATTGAGAAGCTAAATTTAAAAAATGGCTTTTTGAATAGTATAAATATAGCTTTTTTGATTATATGCATTCCAATGGTAAAAAGCTATTTAGAAAAGCCATT
>Ga0325410_1007819_pt1 | contig 11658 bp, 8 predicted proteins | sample PopdelMetagenome_16_FD_206182 | JGI IMG/M metagenome (GOLD analysis project Ga0325410, IMG submission 206182) | Populus deltoides microbial communities from Bellville, Georgia, United States - Xylem-PdIQD-R3 | ecosystem: Host-associated > Plants > Phyllosphere > Stem > Wood/Secondary xylem... | reverse complement strand
GTTTTTATAATAACATATATTTTTTTATTAATGACATGATTTATGAATAAAAAATAATTAAAATATTCATAAAAATTCTTATGATTTGAAACGAGGAGGAAAAGGTGTCTTATTGATAAAAATATTTTTATTTTTAACAGAATTATTGTTTTTTAAACAAAACTTATTATAATTGTAAAAATAAATTTTAATAAAAAAATCATTAATCATTTTTATGTACCTTAACAAATATAAAAATAACTAATACAAGAAAATTATAATAACAAAATAAATATTTTATTCTCATTAAATATTAATGAGTAAATGTTTTTTTAAATCTAAATATTAGGTTATATATAATTATTCATAAAAATCACTATCAATATTACCAAAAAAAAAATTATAATCTTCTTGAGAACTATGGTATAATTGGATGATTCCTTAAATATCATTTTCATAAATTTATTTTTAAAAAATATTTTAAAATTTATAAATAAATATATATATTAATTGGTGATCGACATCTTTATTACTTGTTATAATTATAATTTTATGAGAATACAGAGAAAGAAATGCAATTTATCTTAGCTATTTTAAGTTTTTAACCTTGCCAGCTACACATAAGCAAGTATGTGCGCGAGAGGGAGCTGAGGTGGACGGCGGTGTAACATAATAAAGAGCAACAAGGAACTGGCGTTGACGGGACAGTCTGGCGTTCTTATCTCTATGACCTGTTTTTCATGCTAAACTACCATTCTATCCTTGTATTCCTAATTACAAAACTACCCCTCTTGCTCCCCACCCTCGCACGCTTTCTGCTGAAAATGACACTCCCATTTTTTGGTCATCAACTTTCCTTTTGCGTATACTCGAGAAGACAAAACAAAGAAAACAAACAATCACCCCCTACCTAGCTACTCCTTTGCGTATACTATTTGCTTGGATTTTCATTTTTTTTTTAATTATTTTTTTAATATTTTTATATTGTTTTGATATGTCATAAAAAAATATTGTTTTAATAATTTTTAAATGAAAATTATTTTAAAATGCAATATGTAACACTCCCAAACAAATATTTTGTGTGTCAAATAATCCCATCAAAATTAAAAATGTATTTAATATTATGGTGGTGGTTGTTTTTTAAAAATTTATTATTTTAATATATTTTTAAATAAAAAATATTTTGAAATACAATATCTAACTCTCCTAAGTAAACACTTTGTGTGCCAAATAATCCCTTTAAAATTAAAAACGTGTTTATATTTTTTTTATATAAATATATTTTTTATAAATAAATTTTAAACGGATGGATCGTCTTGGCGACAAACACGCTCTCTGTTCCTCGAGTTCAATTTCAAAGATTTTGGACCACGCAGCGTGATTTGTGTGGTTGCAAGAAAATTCAAGTGAAACAAACTCCAAGCTGAGAGGGTCCTTTTCTTTTGTGGGTGAGAAATATTACATTGACTTGGAAACTGATGAAAAACTACAAAGTCAAATCACTCCAGGAATAGAAAAGAGCGAGGAGGCCTCTGCTTCTCCGCCCTGCACGGACGAGGTAAAAGTAGAAGCTCCTAAAGTTGCTTTTGCTCCTCAAATCCATGGCTCTTCTCCACCTGAGAAAACCACCATCGTAAGTAAGTGAATGCACGTATACAGCTTGCAGCGTACACATGGGCATGTCAGGGACGATTGTCTTGCCGAAAATAAAATATAAGAAAAAACGTCACAAGAAGACACAGGCACATGCTGAAGGCATTAAATTAAAGCTCCGCCCAGTCAGATAATTTGAACCACTTTGACTGGCAAACGTTTGCCCGATTCTTACAGGAATCGGCTTCCTATGACTAGCTCAAAAAAAGAAAGGCTCCTTTTCTTGTAGTTCTTGCTGGTCGTATCTTTTCACTCACATGCTTCAAAATAGAGCTGCCGCCAAGCATGGATTAATTTGGTGTTTCTTTATTTATTCTGCAGGTGAAAGAGAGACAAAGACAAGGCTTCTTTTGTCCACAACAAATTATAGATCTAGATAAAGCCTTGAGATCCCATGGTGCTTGCTTGCTTGTGTTTATTGCAGCAATATACAGGCCAAAGAAAGACACGCATGGCAGATTTGGGGGAGACTGGAGACTTGTCTTTTTCATTGGAGTGAACTCTGTCACACTTATATTTTGCTGCAATAAACACAAGCAAGCACTATGGGTACATGGGGTCGACCTGCATGCTGGTCACTTTAATGGCTGACTTGCTTAGAGCCTTAGGCCTTTGATTGTCGCAATGAAGGTAGAATTGTTACATCTCTGAGCATTTCCTCACTTCATCATGAGCAATTCTCAAACCCAAAAGTCAAATGGTGACATATTTTCTATACATCCATCGCAAGGAGGAGGCATAGAAATTATTCATCGCTATGAATTGGAGCCAGGATGAGGACTCGATTGGGTTGATTGTAACCTTGGTTTTGTCCGTAGCTCATGTAATTGGGCATCTATTTGACAATGCCGATGGATGTTATTTACAAGAATGCTCTAGCATTAATTACAGGGACTTAATTTTAATCACTCTAGGAAAATAAGTGAGTCTACTTCAACAAATAATAAATTATTATAAGAAAGACTATTGTTTTGGAAAAAAAGATATAGTGAGCGCATTGTGGACTTAATTTACACAGTATTTTCTTTTTTTAAAAAAAAAGATAATCAATTTTATTAAATTAACAACTGATTTCTTATGATCGTCTATTTAAAATTATCACAACAAAATTCTTTTTATCTCTCTATTTTCATTTTTCTTCTATTACATTCTCTTTGATTTATAAGCCACCGTGTCATACCTGATTTTTTTATTCAATAGCTCTTAACTCGGGTCACTGGTCAAATTAACCCGGGTTAGTATAAAAATAATTAATATTATAGTTTTAAAACTCGATTTAGGGATCGATCCAAAACAAGACCTAGGTCACAAGTGGAGCTGATCATTGATCCGAATCAATATAAGAAAAAAATAGTTATTATCATATTGTTGAAACCCGACTTGAGAATAGACTTGGATAAGACCCGAGTCATGTGTCAAAAGGGTCAACCTAGAATAAAAATGATTATTATCGTAGTTTTAAAATTTGATTTGGAGATAAACCCGAGGAAAGGCTCGAGTTACGGATCAAGAAGGTCAACCCGGGTTATTGTATGGATAAAAATAGTTATTATCATAGTTTTAAAACCCGACTCGGGGGTTGACAGGAGCAATGTCTCGGGTCAACCCGTCAAATCAGTCATGGTTTTATAAATATGATTATTGTAAAATTATTAATTTAAAAACTTATTACAAACTAAAGTAAAAAAATAATAATATGTAATTATTATTTTTAAACATATAAAAATTATCTTCAGAGGAGAGAATGAAAAGAAAAATTCAGTACGGGCGTGGAAAACTAGCCAAAGAAAATCATCTAAGCAGTTAAAACGTAGAGAGGAAAATAAGTGATTTTACTATTTATGTAATTCGAGGGGTCAATCACAGGCCGAAAAAAACCCATCCCTTTTTGGCAATCATCAGAGGCTTTTTGCCCTTTTCGGGGAATAGGACCTGAGGGATGGATGCATCACCCTGCCAATTGCCATGCAAGAGAAATGATTGAAAAAACAAAAAAGCAGAGAGGAAGGGCGTTGTAGTAATTTAAGCCGAATAGCGGTTGAATCGAGATGTCAAATAACTGCACGAGCATCGGTGTTGAAGCCTATAGCTCGAACAGCTGTAAGGTCAGAGTCGTAAATCACTCGAAAGTCGATGCCCAAATTGCAACTCTTTAATTATAATTTATCCATCGAAGATCCAACTTTGCCATCCAGAAAACCCCCAATTTCCATGCGACGACGAAATCACCCAAAATTTCAAGGAGAAATCTAGAGAGAGAAACAAAGCCAGTGAATTCTAGACAGATAGGGAGAGGGAGAGAGAGAGAGTCACAAGAACACCAACACGAACGGAGAGAGACGGAGAGGGTGTTTTCTTTTATATTTTTTTTTGGTAATGGCGGAGGGTAAAAAGGAGAAGAAATCAAGCAGTACCTGCAGCAGCAGTAATGAAGAGAGCGTGAAGCTATTTGTGGGTCAAGTACCAAAGAACATGACAGAAGCTGAGCTTCTGGCAATGTTCAAAGACTTCGCTTTGGTAGACGAAGTCAACATCATTAAAGACAAGACAACTCGCGCTTCCAGAGGTTGCTTACTTGCTTTAGTTTCTTCGCATTCTCCTGATTTCTTCCCTTTCGATTCAAGATTCGTAATGTGCAGTCACTCTTACAACCCTAATTTTTATTTATTTTTAGGTTGTTGTTTTCTAATATGTCCTTCCAGACAAGAAGCAGACAAGGCAGTTAATGCTTGTCATAATAAGAAAACATTGCCCGGGGTTAGTTCTTTCATTAATTTGATCTCTCCATGTGTAGTTTACTACTTGCTGTTTTCTTGTTTCCTATCACATTGTATTGTAGATGAAATCTCCGATCCCGGCAAACCACTCGAGTAGTTTTTTTTTAGTTTCCGCGATTACTTACTGTGGTTGACTTTGGGTAAATGTAATCATGGAATCGTTTCTACTGTGTTTGATATTCTGATGTTGACGATTGTTAAGTTAGTTATTATTTACCAGGATGATAATCATGTGAAAACAATTCTCAGTGATTTACAGTAGTGGAATATGCTTGCAGCATATGTGAATTTTACCGTGTTAGAGTACGGTTGTTACAATGAGGACCGGTTTAGTAAACGAGAGTATTGTGATGATGCTAATTGTATATTGGAAAGGGGTCGGTGTTTTAGAGGGATGAAAAGAAGTTGAATTTGACAAATGGATATCATGATCGGCAGTTAACAATGCACTTTTATTGGATATTGGCGATGAGAGGGTAAATTATGGTAATTTTGGATTTAGATGGCAACAAAAAGATAAATGGGTGAATCACTTCATACATTATAAAATTTGTAGAAGACAGAATGTTGAGAGATTCTAAACCAAAATGGAAATTGTTTTGAAGAATGTATTTTAAGGAAGTTGTGCCCGAAACTAAGTTCGACAGGAATAAGGTGTGATGGAATGTTAAGAGTTATTTGAATAGTTTAAATTTTCTTGTAAAGTCAATCGTCATTAAAAAAACATTGATATTGTTAGTTCATTATACTGGATTATTTTTAAATTTCCAACATGTCCACCATTGATCTTCGACATTTGATGGTTATTTATACCGTTTCTCAATTACAGTTATTATAGATGAATAGTTATGCAATCTGGGATTTTGCTGGCCAAGGTACTTCGGTTAATCAGGATTTCTGTTTAGGCCTAGCCTTTTTTCTGTCTATGGGTAATCTGTTTCTTTTAACGGTTTAACTCCCAATGCCTTCTTTTTGTTAAATATCTCTGTGAAAGTGTTAGAGCTGCTTTTTTTGGAATCTAATTACCTGCAATGCGGCCCTTGATCAGTGCTAGCTTTGTATGACCAGTGCTTTTATTTTTCTTACTCTCTGATGCGTTCATCTCATTGTCTCTCTAATTCAAATGCATCCTGTTCTTTCTGTCCAATTCAGGCATCTAGTCCGTTACAAGTGAAGTATGCAGATGGCGAGTTGGAAAGGCTAGGTGTAATATAATATCATTGACTGTTGATTAGTTGCCATTAAGATCATTACTCTGGATTGCTGCAGCAAGATTCCTCATTGCCTTATCTGATTACTGTTATTTTATTCACTGTCTTATTTAATTTATCTTGTTACATTATGATTCTTTTTTGTTCTTCTTGCTATCCAGAACACAAACTCTTTGTTGGTATGCTTCCAAAAAATGTTTCTGAAGCTGAAGTATCTGATTTATTCTCTAAATATGGAACTATAAAGGACTTGCAAATACTAAGAGGTTCTCAACAAACAAGCAAAAGTACTCCCGATCTCTTATCTGGCTGTTGTTGTGAAGCACTGAACTTTACTGTTCTTGCTGATGTCAATTAATTAATTGGTAGGCTGTGCTTTTTTGAAGTACGAGACAAAAGAACAAGCCCTTGCTGCCCTGGAGGACATCAATGGAAAGCATAAAATGGAGGTGAGCTTTATTGGCTAATTGGACTGATAGTTCTCAAGCTCAAGCAATTACTCTTCTTTCTAGTCAGAGCCCAACTTTAATTCTTTGCTGGTTAATAATGTGATGGGAAAAGTCACCCTTTCCTGTCTCTGTTTTTTTAATCAATGTTGGCTATCAAATTGAACTCACATGTTAGATAAGGCTGTTTTTTTAATCAAGGGGGCATGCTAATTATTTTGGTATGGCAGATCAGAATTGCGTCACGAATTTGCGTGTTAAAATAATTTCTGTAGCTTTCTCCAAACTTGAATAACCATAATCTGTATTTCCTGAATAGGCTGTACAAGGTGAAAGTATATAACTGTTCATAAATTTGCAGCAATATATTTTTCCCTTTAAACAAATTTTAAATTTAAAATCAAAACTTATCTTCCATTTTATGTTGTCACTTTATTGACAGATGTTGTAGCAACGAGATTCCACGTTAACTTATCTTCCATTTTATGTTGTCACTTTATTGACAGATGTTGTAGCAACGAGATTCCACGTTTTAATATTGACTTTTTTTTTTATAAAGTTATTGGAGGATTGAGGGGAGAGGGGACAGTATCTGTAAACCCTTTTAGCACCTGAGAACTCAGCAATAATATGTATGCATGAATTAGTGACATGCAGTCTGATCACTATCTCTTGCTTTGTTAGGGTTCAAGTGTTCCTTTGGTTGTCAAATGGGCAGATACAGAAAAGGAAAGGCAGGCTCGGAGGGCTCAGAAAGCACAATCGCAAGCTATGCCTAACACTGATTCACAACATCCGTCTTTATTTGGTGCCTTGCCAATGGGATATGCTCCCCCTTATAATGGATATGGATACCAGGTCTGTTTGCTACTAACTATTTTTCAGGGAATACTTCAGTTTCTGCAGTTCCAGACCTTTTGGAATTTGTCAGGATCTTTCTTACCCAATAACTTCCTAGTCTCTTGCTTGCCTTTCTTCATTTAATTTACACCTTTTTTTCATTTACTATTCAAAATCAAAATGGTGTTAAGAGTGTGGTAATCTCTGTTCTCCTTGTAGGCTCCTGGAGTTTACGGACTTATGCCATACCGTCTGCCACCCATGCAGAATCAGCCTGCATTTCATAGCATGGTTCCTCCAGTAAATCAAGGAAATGTATTGCGTGGTGGAATCAGACCTGACCTTTCACCCAATATTTCCCCTAGAAATTATGCTCCTGCTACTTATATGGGTTCTGCTTATCCTACGGTGACAGGTCTTCAGTATCCAGTGGCATATCCTGGAGCAATGATGACTCACCGGCCTTTGAGTAGTTCACCTGGTGCATTGTCACCCACAGTTGTGAGCAGTAATTCTGCAACACCTTCAGGTGTCGGTGGAAGTTCCGGGGTTCAAGTGGAAGGTTTGTCGTCTATACAATCATTCTGTGTTTTGTTAATTGTTACTCTTTTTTTCATTCTTGGTGGTGCTTTTCTGCTGACAGCCTGCGTTCTTTGTCTTAGGTCCACCTGGTGCTAATTTGTTTATATATCACATACCTCAGGAATTCGGTGATCAAGAACTTGCCAATGCTTTTGAAGCATTTGGTAAGGTCTTAAGTGCCAAGGTTTTTGTTGATAAAGTAACTGGTGTTAGCAAATGCTTTGGTATGCACTCTTTATTACTGTTACATGTGAATCTGACATTTGCGATTTGGAGATCTATCTATGTATCTTAAAGGCTTTTATTTGCAGGATTTGTTAGTTATGACTCACCAGCAGCAGCTCAAAATGCTATTACCATGATGAATGGATTCCAATTAGGTGGTAAGAAATTGAAGGTTCAGCTTAAGAGAGACAATAAACAGAGCAAACCATATTGATCGGCAGGTGAGTCAAGGAAGCAAGCAGAATTCTCTGTGATATGTGGTCGCATGCAACCTGGATATATGGGAGTGACTGGTATCAGCATATTGGGGTGGATAGATAATATCTGGTCATTTGCATTTCCCCATCCTTGTAATTGCTTCACGGGATTGAAATTTCCAAAACTTGTAATTCATGGTGCGTTGTGCGCCAATACAATTTGTAATTTGTGTACCATGGAAGTTCATTTAGAGATTAATTATCAATTTATTGATTTTTCCATTAAGAGCTTCTGATAGTAATGTTGTTGAAACATCTTTGACAGATTCTTCTTTGATATTCTGCTATTTCTTCTCTGATATAGTGCTATTTATTAAATGACCATTTTCTCTCTCTTTTGTTTCCTTTTCTCGTCGGCTAAACGAATCATGGGTAAGCATGTTTAAGGACACTTTGGTAGTATCAAACGTGGCTCATCCTCTGCTTAGTCAATTGTGCAATTGTCCTGTTATTCGTTGTTTCTCTTATGTATCACAGTATTGAAATTGTGTGACATGACAGTGAAATTGTAGGATATTGAGTAGCCACCACAAAACTTCTGCCTGTTTCATGACAAGTGCATGAATGGTTGTGTCAAACCCAAGTTACATGGATTCCCTTCCCCTGTTCATCTTAAGTATATGTATTCAGGTCCAGAACTATTCAGGTATTGTGATGATGATATCATGCCTGTGAGTTTCTGTGCTTTTGTCCTGCATTGGTTACACGGAGCTTGTGGTGATATTTATCGTATCCATTTAGGTCAGGTTGCGATTGATCATAAATGCTTGTTTCCCCTTATTAATTGGATTTTTGATGAATCTTGCTGGATCACTAGGATTTAAGATGCTTCTTTTGTTTAACAATTTATTGGTATGATCTCTTGCAGTTCCTCATTCCAAAACATTGAAGAAACTGGTGGTTCATTTCACAGGATAAAGGTATGTTTGATCTTGAAGCTTTGCCTGCATTCGAGTTTAAACTTAGGTTCTGATAATCTCTTTCAGCTCTTTATTTTGTTTCTACTGCAATTCATTTCACATGATTGGCATACCTTTGATTTTGAATCATTTGCATGCATTTAAGTTTAAATTTTTGTCCTTGATCAACTTTATGAAGATTGCTCTTCTTGAAGGCTAAACGAGTTTCAGGAAGGTTGAAAAACTTATATATCTCATGTTTAAATCGTTGTTTCCTTGAGACGACTGTTACACAGATGTGTCATGAGGAAAAGAATGGAGGGAAACATTATTGCTACAACAAAGTTCTGGATGGAAAAGGTATTCTGCTATTGGCCTTTGAATTCTCAATTACTTCTTATTTCTTAACCATTTGAAGGGGCTGTTTTTCTCTCCTTCCATATATGTCTTGGAATATATCCTTGATAACTACATTCAAATCTTTCCCAGGCCAAGCCTTGGATTTTCTTATTCTTAGCATCTGCTCAATGTTAACATGGACTTTGTTGATGGTTAGGAATGCATCTAGATCACTCCTTGTTGGAAATCACTTGTCATTCTATAGCACTCTAAGGTATTGGGACTATGAAAAAAAAAGAGAAGGAAATATGGTGTCTCTGCAAAATTGATAGACCTAATTTGTCTAAGCCTGTTTGGCATTGTGGTAGAGGTGCTTTTTGCTTGGAAATGCATTAAAATGATGTTTTAATTTTTTATTTTTTAAAATTTATTTTTGATATCAGCACATCAAAATAATCTAAAAACACAAAAAAAAAAAGCAAAAGTGCTTTCCAACCGCTAGAAACAAGTGAATGTCCATAAGTGAATGTCCAAAAAATATGAGGTCATGATGGGTCTTGATTCATATTCAAATGCTCTTGAACACTTTGTAACCTGTGGTTGTTCTATTGTAATGGGTTCGATTAAAATCAGCTCAGTTATGTTAAATCTAGCTCTCTGTCCTGTCAACTACCACCATCGCTCCAAAACTGCTATTTGTTATCTGTATTTATGTCTTGTCGTGCCACTGTTTTTCTCTTTCATTTTCCTTGTAGAAGTTAAAATAGCTTATGAAGAGGATAATTCAAGTAATGGAATACATTGCCAGTGCATTTACACCCCTAGGGGGCATTATGAATTTTATAAAACTTTCTATTTTTGAGTTGTTGAGAGCTTGTTCCTTGTGTATTGCACCTAATGCAGCTTTGTAAAACTTGAGTTGAGCTTGGAAAATTGGGTGACACTGAAACTGGTTATATTCCCATTTCTTATTGGGATCATTTCTTCCATTCTGTGTTCGTTGTCTGCATGTGTGCGTCTATTACTTTTTTCAGAAGATGATTTTCTTTTATTGGTTGATAGTGCTGTTGGTGCTTGATCTGCACACTGACTTTCTGGTATAACTTGCTGTTACAAGTTCATGTGCATGGGTGAAGGCTCTCCATTCCAAAAGTTTTGTTTTCTCATAGAGTTAATGTGACACGTCAAACAGAATTGCATTCATTGTGGATGTGATGTCAGATTATTATTACCAACTATTTGAAGGTTTAATGGATCATACATATTTCTGAATGAATCACACACTTCAACCCTATCACTTATGGAAAAAGATGACGCTTGAACTAGAGGTGAACTGTTCTCATATAACACAAATGAAGGGCATTCTCTTCGCTGCAGTCAGCTTATATCTAGACTGTACAAAGGAAGAAAACCCTGTGTTGATGTATTTTTACGTTTTGGGTGAATGATATGGTGACTGTCCTGCTTTTGTTCGTCTCTCCTTGTTCTCTATGCTTCGAGTACTAATTCCACGACTAAAATTTGTAAAATAGGGAGGATTGCAGAGCTTATAGAAGCTTTCAACCTTCCAGAGATATGGTACAGAGCTGGGAGTATGCTTCATGTGTTACTTGGGCGGCAGCTCTTCTCAGCATATAGCCCTCACGCAAGGAACCGGTGGCAGGGGGTTTTTGACAACTTAATAGATTACGAAATCCTTGTGCTGATTACGAAATGAACGGGATAATTTATATTTTAGGTCATTTTCCTGGTGATGCAGGATAAATGTTCATGATTTCAGCTTTGAAGGATCAAAAGGAGTTATTTTTGGAGCACGTAATAGAAATATACCAGTGTTTTTCTTCATCTTCCATTTGGAATACTGTATTCTGCTGGTATTGTAGGTTTTGTGTTGCCTTTATTTACTAATTTAGTAGGTTTGGTGTTGAGCTATGGTTTAATTATCTATGATATTCATTGAAAACAAAAAAACCCTCGTGACGTACTAAAATAATGCGTAAATTATTAAAAAAAAGGGAGTAAATTATAGTTTTCTAAACAAATTATATAGCCTCTCTAGTTTCAAAACCTAATTAAACAATCCATTGACTGATGTTGATATATAGTTCTAAGTTTAATATTACTTTGTTTCAGAAAATAACTAATTTCCTTGTCAATCTTTACAGTTCTCCCCCTTTTTTTATTTCTTAAAAAAAATATGAAATGAATAAAAGAAATTGATTAATTAGTTCTTAAAATTAGAGAAGGTATTTAATTTATTTTGTAAAACTAAAGAGATTAATTAATAATTTAATCCTATAAACATAATGTTGAAGAGATTGTTCAATCAGATTTTGCACATTGGGAGGGGCAGTTTTGATGTTGGTGGAGAATTTAGCATTTTTATAAATATTTTACTAGTGGTAGTCTTCTACTTGATAACCATGACTCCATTGAAAAGATTTTTTAAT
>Ga0325410_1007815_pt1 | contig 11660 bp, 4 predicted proteins | sample PopdelMetagenome_16_FD_206182 | JGI IMG/M metagenome (GOLD analysis project Ga0325410, IMG submission 206182) | Populus deltoides microbial communities from Bellville, Georgia, United States - Xylem-PdIQD-R3 | ecosystem: Host-associated > Plants > Phyllosphere > Stem > Wood/Secondary xylem... | reverse complement strand
TCCAGATCGATGGGGACTCGTCCCAACAAAAAAAAATGAAGGAAAGGACGGGGAAAGTAAAAGGAAAAGGATTAGGATGAAGGTGTTTTTGTGGAGCATAAAAAAGCGACCTTTTGACTATGCTACAGGGGGTTGCCATGACCATGACCGAGAGGGACAAATGAAATAAATTATTGGCTTTGTTTTTGTTAGTTTAATGTGGATCTCCGGGTTAACTTGCGTGTACCTTGATTAATCTCATGAGCCTTGAAGTTAACGACTATGTAAGCCTTCAGTGGTCATCATATAAGCAACCACAGGGCTCGATCCTGAGATCACAGAAGGAGCAAACCTTTTAATCTCAAACTCTTATTTCTATATCACCACCTAATGGTTTTATTGGCCTTTTTAGTTGGATGATTGCAATGCCAATTAATGCCTGATTTAATGAAATCTCATTTAATGAAGTTTGGGTGGCTTAGTTCTAAAATTATTGGCCTTTTTTTGTAGCTTTTTTTTTAAAAAAATTAGATGGTGAGAAATAAATTAGAAAATAGTTTAAATTAAAAGATGAAAAATAAATTAGAAAAATAGTTTAATTTTTTTTTTTTATCTAAATCTTAGTATCTAAAAGTCTACTAGACCCTAACTAATTTTATTGAGCCAAGTTGTTCAACTAAAAGATAAAGTTCTCTTAACGATAATATACTATATTAACAAGATTCAAACTCAAAATCTTTTTTAAGAGGGGTTGACTCGGGTTGACCCCCAAAAACCCATAACCTGGTTATTTTATCAGGTCAACTACCAAGTCAGGTTTTATAACTATGATTCAATCATCATTGTTTTGTTTGTCTAAACCTAAATACCTAAAAATCCACTAACCTGACTAATCTAATCGGACCAGATTGGTCCCCCTAAAAAATAAAACTTTCCCATATATTTTATTTACAAGACTTAAGCTCAAAATCTTATTTAAAAATAACAAGCTTCAAACTACTTGAATCAATTATTATTGATATTTTTTATTCCTCGTATACTTAAAATAGTATCTAAAAATAAATAATAAATAAAGGGTTTAGATTAATTTACAAGTGACTTTCACGTATTAGAGTTTTTTAATGAATGAACATATAATATTTGATAAAAGAATCTGATTTTTATTAATAAATGGGTTAACATTCCCAGAGGTTTAAGCTATTTAGCCAAAAAGAAATCATAAATATCTAATTGTATTTATCATTGCGGTGATAAAACAAAAATCCGTATGTGGTTAGGTTTACTGGTAGTTGGATTTTAATGGTTCATTCAACAATCCCACCACAAGTATATTTATTGTGGTAGTGCTCTCGTGTCTCGACTGCTATAATGGTTTGTCTCGCGACTGGTGCTTGTTTTTCTATGTATTTATTTATATTTTAAGTTAAAAAATATTATTTTAATGTTTTTTTAAATTATAATTTTCACCGTGTACAAAAATAAACCCAGAATTCAAGTGGCTCAATTTCGAATCTTAATGCTCGTAACTTTCGCCTTGCAAAAATAATTTTTAAATTATTTTTTATCTAAAAATATATAAATTGATGTATTTTTATGATTTTAATTTATTAATTAAAAAATATTATTTAAATACATTTTCAATTAAAAACAACTCATAATATTTTACCAAACACAAAGATCAACCAAAACAAATTTATAATTCAATTGGTGGAGTTCAAGATTTATCTTTCTCTAATTTCATGTCCAGGAAAGTTGCGGCCATAATTGTATTTTGTATTTTTTTTCTTGTTTTTTTAATACCGAAATTCCGTTGTCCGTTGGATTTGTTGAGCTAAACACTGCGTTTGTAATACTTGTGCATGTCTAAAAAAAAATAGGATTAATTTTTTTTCAATATAAAAAAATATTCTTATGACATTAGTTTTTTTCAAAGAAGTAAAAAAAAATTAAGGTTTATGTAATTGAAAGAATCGCATGCACTGAAAGAGTAATAATTCATAAAGCAAATAAAATAAAATACCATGAAATGAATATTTTATATTATATTTAATTATTTAATTTAATTTAATTTAATTTTTTTAAAAAAATTCTTTTAAATAATTTAAATTCAACAAAGGCAAAAAAAAAACTAAAGATAACTCGTGTTATTTTTAAAATGACTAAAGAATTCTATAGAAAGTAAAAAAAAAAAAAAAAGCAAAACAATTTTGAAGGATGAAAAAAAGAGTTAATGTGAGCTTTTTAAACCCTAGTTAATCTATCAAACTTGCAATACATTAAATTGTAGACCCGGACTCATTTAAGAAGACTCAACACCTGACAAATTTAATATTAAATAATAAAATAAATTAATTTAATTCAAAAATAAAATACCATGAAACGAGCATTTAATATTTATATTTAATCAATTAATTTGATTTGATTCAAAAAAAAATTTCTTTTAAAAAATTTAAATTCAACAAGGGAAAAATACTCTAGATAACCCGTGTTATTTTCAAAACAATTAAAAAATCTTATAGAAAACATAAAGAAGAAGAAGTAAAACAATGTTAGAAGATGAAACAAAACAAAAGAGCTTAAAAAAACACTTAGGTGAGCCTCTTAAATCCAGGTTAATCTCTCAAACCTGTAATTTGTTAAATTCTAGACATGGGCTCATCCAAGAAGACTAACACTTGATCAGTTTAATGTCGCATGATGAAATAGATTAATTTAATTTAATCAAAAAAATAAAATTCCTTTTAAAAAAAGCTAAAGTTAACAAATACCGGAAAAAAAAACTCAAGGCAACAAATGTTATTTTCAAAACAAAACGATCAAAAAATCTTATAGAAAGCACACAAAAAAATGTTGGAGTATGAAACAAAAAAAGAGCTTAAAAATGGCAAAAAAAAAACAAGTAAATCTGAGTTAATCTTTTAAACCTGCAATCTATTAAAATCTAGACAAAAGCTCAACCAAGAAATTAAACACTCGACCAATTAGATGTTGAATAAAACTTTTTTCAATGTAAAAGAAATAGCAATAATAAAAAGAGGATTATATTTGAATGGAAAACACTAGAAAAGAATGAAATTATATATATATATATATAAAGACAATTTTAAAAATTATCTTCTATAAAAACCAACAACAGTTAAAAGAATAAAGATCAAATCTAACAAATAAAAAAATTTATAGGGATTAAATTAAAAAAATATTTAATTTTATAAATTATTTAAAATAAAATAAATAGTAACTAAAAAAACTAAATCTTAAAAAAATAAAATTTTAAAAGGCCGGCATAAAAATCAAAGAAAAAAAAATGGCACACATGCCAAGCCAGAAATAATTAGACCATATACGCCACCTAATCATGCAAGGGTTGCCAGGATGCTTTGGTCGCCGCCTCAGAAGCATGAATTCGACCACCAGACGGTGCCAAACATATTATTTGAAAGTTGTGGCTCCTATCCACGTGCCCTCAATCTTTTTTTATTTTCTTATTTAGCAAATAGACAATAAAGTCCCTAGACCAAGGTTTAGAATTTTTTACTTTTAAGAGTGATGAATTAATTTCATGGTGCAAAATAAAAGTATAAAGATCTTATTGGCCATTTTGAATTCTTAAATGGCTTTTGATTATTTGAAAAAGACTATTTTATCTCAGTGCAAGTCTTTATGATTTGGAAGTGAAAGCTGCTTGATTTAAAAATTAAAAAAAAAAAACAAGAAGAAGATATTTTGTCACATCGAGGTGCCAATAATTGTGTTTTTATTTAATGATGCAAATAATTGTTGATTATATCGCACTACTGTTATAAAATAAATCACTAGATATATCCTAATATTCAGATTTTAGAACTAATAATCCGTTTACCACTCCACTAGTAAAGGAAGACGACGACGACGATGATGATAGAGATTCATAACTTTAATGTAACTCCAAAATTTTCCTACTATTTGAAAAATACGAAATTTCCGACTTCACCACTCGATCGTTGAAGTCTTTTCCATAACATTTTCATAAACCTTTTCTGTTCTTACAAGGATCGATTTCTAGGTTCTTGATTCCTCAAGAAGAGCTCGAAGATGAATACAGCATCGAATATATAGAATCATCTTCACAAACTTCTCACTGCAAATCTCAGAGATATCAGCTACATAGCGAAGTCGGATGGCGGCAGCATCATCATCTTTAATGGCGCTCAAAAGTGTTGTCAAACGTTCTTTTCTTTACTCCTTCTGAATTCGCACTCCGAAAAAATCTTTCATATATCTCCATTTCTGATCTTCCACGGCCTTTAATGCTTTGTTATCATGCTGGCGAATAGGCCCTATTGAAATCACCTGAGGAATAGAGGCAGCTTCGTTAAAATCGCGAAGGGTAGAAGGAACTCTATAGATACATCCATCGGGCCGAAAGGTAGTCACCAACTCTTCTGGAATTCCAATTTACAATATATTTGCATAGTTTTCGACTATTGGATATAAAGGCCTTGGTGATTCAATGTCTCCTATTTGTGGATTTTTTTTTCCTTGAAAATCTTTTAAAGTTAATTTTTTTTTTTAATTTATTCCTCAACTTTAAGTTAGTTTGGTATTGAGTTTCTTAATTGAACTCGGATCTAGGATTTAACGGGGTACGGATTTAAGAAATTAACCCGGGTTTTAAAGGTTCACCTAAATTTACTAATTTTTTTAATTTCATCATTTTTAAAGGTCATTCTTATATAAAGATCACATGACCCATTGTTTCAAAACTCAAACCGACTTGACGGGTCGATCCAGACCCTTTTTCATTCGATGTTTATTTAGTTGGAGATTGGGCCCCATTTTTTTTGCTTTCTATGATAATTTTCAGTCATTTTAAAAATAACTCAGATTATCACATTTTTTTTGGGTTTTTATTAAATTTAGGTTTTTTAAGGAAATTTTATTTTTTTATTAAATTAAATTGATTGATTGAATATAAGCATTAGATACTTGTTTCATAGTACTTTGTTTTATTTGTTTTATAGATTGCTACTCTAACAACGCATGTGATTTGTTTCAATTACTCAAACCGACTTGGTAAGTCAATCCAGACCCTTTTTTTTCATTTTATTTTTATTTAATTGGAGATTGGACTCTATTTTCTTTTTACTTTTTATGGGATTTTTAGTGATTTTGAAAATAACACGGGTTATCTTAGGGTTTTTTTTTGTCTTTATTGAATTTAGTTTTTCTGAAAGGAATTTTTAAAAAATTAAAAGAAAAGGAAAAAAAGAAAAAAAATATATATTTTCACTTAATATCTATAACATGGTTGATTCAGGTCAACGTAAAGATAAAAATTATTATTATCATAGTCTTAAAACCTGACAAGGAGGTCGACTCAGGTTGGAGCAAGGCCCCGAGTCATGGATCGGGTTGACCATTAACCCAGGTCAATATAAAAATAAAAATAGTTGTTATCATAATTTCAAAACCCTACTTATGGGTCGACTCAGGGCTAGGCCCCGATGTCGGGTAGGGTTGATCAGTGACTTAGGTCAATATAAGGGTAAAAGTAATTATTATCATAATTTTAAAATCTGACTCGGGGTCAGGCCCGAGTCACTCGTCAGGTTGATCATTGACCCACATCAATGTAAGGATAAAAGATAGTTAGTATCACAGTTGTAAAACCCTACTTGGGGGTTGACCTAGGGCCAGTCACAGGTCAAGTTAATCATTGACTCAAGTGAATATAAGGATAAAAATAGTTATTATTACAATTTTAAAACCCGACTAAATGATCGATCCAAGGCAAGACCTAGATCACAAGTTGGAGGGTCAACCCGGGTTGATTAAGGTCAACGTAAGGATAAACATTATTATTATAATTTTAAAACCTAACTTGGAGGTCGACGTAGGGCAACACTTGGGTCACTAGTCTAGAGGGTCAACTAGAGTTGATCTAAGTCAATGTATGGATAACAATTTTTAGTATCATAGCTTTTAAACCTAACTTGAGGATCAACTCGGGGTAAGGCTTGGGTCACGGGATAAGAGGGTCAAACAGGTTGATCTAAATTAAAAAAAAAATCAAAACAATCTTATTTTAACCAAAAATAAATCATTGAATTTCTTACTTATGTTTTCTCTAATGTCGGTCGAGTTGCAAGTCAATTATGGTTTTTTATTAGGTTAGGTCTAACCAATTCTTTTTCTATTTTTTTTTTAAATCTGAATTGGTTCAAATCTAAGCTTGACTGAGTCTCGTTTAGTGTCTATCAAATTAAATTATATTAAGACAAATTATTCAATACACACGAGACAATTGGGTTCAATTAATATTCTCCAACATACTAAATAATACATTAAGATTTGTATAAATAACTTGTTTTTTTATTGGATCAGAAATATGAATTTAATCTCTGTGTGAGAAAGTTGACGATTGTTCAATAAAAAGAAAAGGAAAAGAAATATAATGTCACTTACTATCTAGAGTCTAGACTCTAGACCCTAATCCTTCGGAGATATAGTATATAAAGGCATATTCCCGTTTCAAAAGTTGCTAATAAAACTAGGTGAGGTAGTTCGGCTTATTTAAAGGTGGAGCTAATCCTTCGAAGATATAGTATATAAAGGCATATATTCGCTGCAGAATTTATATAATTTAAAGTTGCTAATTTTCTTTAATTTTGTAAGAATATTTAAACATTGTAACAATAGCTAAAACTGCTCGGTGTTTTACTTTAGACTACACAGTACAGTCTACAGTAAAATGCTGAGCAGCTGCTTTCTCTTTTTTTTTTTTTTTTGCTTTTTTGCTTTTTTTAAGTTGTTTTTTTCTAAGTTGTTTTTAATGAATTTTTTTTTAATGTTAAATTGTTTTCTATTTAGTTATCAAACTTTCATGACACGGGTTCCGGATTTGACGGGTTAACCCGGATTTTTTTTTTGTTTTCTTTTTAATTAATTATTTTTTCTAGTGCAGTCCACAGTGAAACGCTAAGCTATCTTTTTTTTTTTTGCTTTGTTTTTTTAAGCAGTTTTTTTTTTTTTTTGCCTTTTGCTTTTTTTTTAAGCTATTTTTTTTCTTTGTTTTTTTTAATGAATATTTTTTTTGTTTAATTTTTGTTGTTAATGTTAAATTTTTTCTATTTAGTTATCAAACTTTCATGACACAGGTTCCGGGTTTGACGGGTTAACCCAGATTTTTTTTCTGGTTTTTCTTTTTAATTAATTTTTTCATTTAATGTAGTTTGTTAATGTTAAATTTTTTATATTTACTTATCAAACTTTCATGACACGGATTCCAAGTTTGACGGGTTAACCCAGTTAATTCTGGGTTAACCCGTAATTTTTTTTTCCTATTCAGTATCAAACTTTCATGACACGAATCCCAGATTTGACGGGTTAACCCAATTAATTCAGATTTTTTTTTCTTTTTCTTCATTAGTTTTTTTCTTCATGTAGGCTTTTCTTTCTTTTTTTTTTTAAATTAATATTTTTTTTGTTTAGTATTTTTGTTTTTTTTTTTTTGCTTTTTGCTTTCTTTTCCTTTTTAATTATTATTTTTTAAAAAATTAGTTTGTTAATATTAAGTTTTTTTCTATTTAGTTATCAAACTTTCATGACACGGATCCCAGGTTTAATGGATTAACCTGGTTTGACGGGTTAACCCAATTAATTCAGATTTTTTTTCTGTTTCTTCATTAGTTTTTTTCTTCCTGTAGGTTTTTTTTCTCTTTTTTTTTCTTTTTAATTAATCTTTTTTTTTTCACTTTAGTTTATTAAAGTTAATTTTTTCGTATTTCGTTATCACACTCTCATGATATGAATCTCAGGTTTGACGAGTTAACCTGATTTGGTGGGCTAACTCAGTTGATTCAGATTTTTTTTCTTTTTTTTATTAGTTTTTTTCTTCCAATTTCTTCTTTAAATATTGTAATTAACTATAACTAAAAGACATCAATCTTTTTTCTTTCAATTTCATGGCACGAATCCCAGGTTTGACGGGTTAAACCAGTTGATTCAAATTGTTTTTTCTTTTTCTTAAGTAATTTTTTTCTTTCAATTTCATCTTTTAATATGGATTTGATTAAAAATTAAACTTTTTGATTTGTTTTGTTTACTGTTTATTAGATTATTGTGATCTCATAAGGAGATTTTACAATACCCCTCCTTGCAAAGCACTATTCATCGGAATAATGCTTTGCTTTATTGTTTTTTTCTTTTCAATTAATATATATTTTTTTAATTTCATTCTGTAATATTAAATTTTTTTCTTTTTAATTATCACACTTTTATTACAAGACTCTGCAAGCAGATTCATATCCAAGGCTCCGGTTTTGATGTTGCAACCAAACTCACTTACATTTGAGTCATGCAAGTTTAATATTATTATTAATATTATAAATATAACTTTTGGATTAGGAGTACCAAACAGACCCAATGCTCTTAGGTATAACTTTGTAGAAAGAGCTAACACTCTTAGATTTTAACTTTTTTTGATATTTTTATATAAAAAAAATTAACCCGCAGCTTAGCGCAGGCAAACTTTCTAGTTAATATTAAAACAGAAGTGTGTCCTTGAGAGCTGGCATCCGTACATTCTATATACATAATTGATATTATCACAATTCGGGTATGTGTGTACTTTAATATCTCTGTATAGTTGGCGTGTATATTTTTATAATATCTAATTAAACTCTTAAAATTGGCAGGTTGTTTCTTAGGAACTATAGAATTTTAAGTCAAGATAGTTTATGATTTTAATTTAAAAAATCGTCTCTTATTAATAAAATTGGAGATTTTAGTTATAGATAATTTTTATAATATTTTTAATTTTGAAATTAGTAGGTATTTTCAAGGACTTTGTAGTTTAAATTCAATTTTTTTTTTCTTATCCATGAAATTGAAGGTTTTAATTCTAGCTTTTGTGTATATTTTCATAATATTCAATTAAATTTTTAAAACTGATGGGTTATCTTTTAATTAGTGACTTTAAAATCTTGATTCAAAACAGTTCTTAAGTGGAGAAATTATTTCTTACCAATATAATTGTTAATTGTTGTTTTTATCTAGACCAATTGAAATATCATATTATAATTTTTAATTTAAGATGTATATTGAATATTTTTATTTACATGTAATATCAGAAGGAAATAGGAAATATATATATATATATATATATATATATATATATATATATGAGATCAATTCTTCTTGAGGTCCCTAAAATTGTTTAAATTTTGTTAATAACGTATTAATTAGTTGATTATATGTAATTTACATCTTTATTGTTTTCAAGTAGTTATATGTATTAAAATGTAAAATAGATTGTATGTATACACGTTGTTAGGTTTTCTTATTGTTTCTTTATCTTTATATACTATCTAGTTCGGCTAACTAGTGCTAATATAAATTATATAAAGGCATATTCCCATTTCAAAAGTTGCTAATAAAACTAGGTTAGGCGTTAGCAGATTCAGCAGCAGTGTGCGTCAACGATTCAATAGGGCATGGTTGATGTTCGGCAACGAATCCTGACTTGGACAGCGGACGATCCAAAGCATGCAAGGCAGTTAAGCTGGCAGCATGTGTGCTGGGTGGGCAATTGGCTTGTGGGAGAACATGTCAATGCAGTTGTAGAAGTTTTGGGAGCAATTATCGGCAGTTGCGGTAGTTTCTTATGTGGGAAAGAAAGCGGTAGATAATGGGTGCTACAGCTGTGCAGGAAGTTAGAGGCAATTTCTACTTGTAACTTCCATTATCTTGTAAATAGATAGGCTGTAAAAATGTGTAGCATGCAGAGGATGGGAATGGGCATAGCACACAAGAAGAACTTTGTGTAATCCTTTAATTGAGTTAATGAAAAGGTTGGGACTTGTTCCTACAATTTGCTTTGTTGTTTATTTTGTTCACATTCATTAGTGTTATTCCGCTTGCTTGTGACATTGAAAGAGTGCGGGGGGATCTCTTGGGTTTGTGGGACAAACTAGTCGTAGACAAAACACGAGTGAATCGGTAAGGAAAAGGCTGAGTCAAGCGGGACTAGATTATCGTGCGAGGTCTGTTTTTGGGATGAAAAATTCATCCTGTTACAGATACTATGTCATGGGGGCCATTTGATTATCATCGTTCACAAAAATCCAAAGTCCCATCCCCACCACACTCACTGTCGTTTCTTTGTGGTGTATAGAATAGAAGAGGGGAATGAACAGGCTGCCAAAGGACGAAAAAGAGAGGAACCCACATCGGAGGATACAGACAACTTTACCTTCCTTTATCAAATACTTTGTCCTTGATTACACTCGCGGTTGCTTTTACGCCTGCATGATGCTGTTGTCGATTAGAATAACAGTAGCTTTAGCTCCTGCATGATGCTGTTGTTTGGTAATTTTAAAATCAATTTTTATTTAATTATATAATAATTAAAATCAATATTTGTAAAAGTTAGAAAGATTTAGATTTTAAAAGAAAAAAAATGTATTGTTTTGACAAAAGATTTTTATTAACAATGTTCTTTATAACAAAGATTCTCAATAATTTAAATAAAGAAGTAAGAAAAAAATATTATTAACAATGTTCTTTTTACGGGCATAGGAGGCCAGCCCCGTAGCTTTTTCAGATCAAACGACCTCCGGTGGGGAGGGAATCTTTCAAGGTAAACAGATATGAGATAGGTAGGGTTTGGGTTGTTGGTTTGTCGAAGAGCATGTTGAGGATGATGGTTAAAAGGTAGGGTTTTGTGAATGGGTGAAGGAGGGCAAAACAAATAACATAACGGAATAAAACTTAAAAGTAAAAATCTTTGGATAGGAGATTTTCTAGAGAGTGTTGACCAAGAATGACTTTAGAAGCAAAATAAAATCTCAGCAGAATCTGAATTTATTTACAGTATTAGAGTTTGTTTCTTGTTGCTAGTCTAATGGCTATTTTTATTCCATGTAACAGAAAATCAGATATCCTAGGAGAATATCTTGCAATTCTGTTTTTCCATATTGTATAAATAATCGTATTGAAAATCAATAAAGTAGTGTGTTCTGCTGCAACTACAACAGCAAAGTTTTGTTTTCTCTTCAATATATACAACAAATTGGTATCGGAGCTGATTTTCTTGAGGGACTTGTGAGATTGAGAGATCCTAAACACAACTTTCAAACACTTGTGAGATTGAGAGAGCCTAAACACAACCTTCAAATACTTTTCATCTAAACACAACACATACAGTATGAACTCAGAAATGCCATTTACTGCAGTTGCACCTCCAGTATTTGATGGGATCAATTATCAAGTATGGGCTGTTAGAATGGAAGCCTATCTTGATGCTAATGATCTATGGGAAGCAGTTGAACAAGTATATGAAGTGCCAACTCTGTCAGACAATCCAACAGTTGCACAAATCAAAAATCACAGAGAGAAGAAGCAGAGAACATCGAAAGCAAAAGCAACTTTGTTTGCAGCAGTCTCACCCACCATTTTCTACAGAATAATGACTCTCAAAACAGCAAAGGAAATCTGGGATTTTCTGAAAGGAGAATACGAAGGAAATGAGAGAATCAAAGGGATGCAGGTGCTAAACTTAATCCGAGAGTTTGAGTTACAAAAGATGAAAGAATCAGAAACAATCAAGGAATATTCTAACAAACTTCTCAGCATTGTTAACAATGTAAGACTTCTTGGCACTGATTTTTCTGATTCTAGAATTGTTCAAAAAATTCTAGTAA
>Ga0325410_1007813_pt1 | contig 11661 bp, 5 predicted proteins | sample PopdelMetagenome_16_FD_206182 | JGI IMG/M metagenome (GOLD analysis project Ga0325410, IMG submission 206182) | Populus deltoides microbial communities from Bellville, Georgia, United States - Xylem-PdIQD-R3 | ecosystem: Host-associated > Plants > Phyllosphere > Stem > Wood/Secondary xylem... | reverse complement strand
GGGAAAACACTTTCATGGAAACTAAACCAAATTTTTCTTTGACTCGAAAGTGTTTTTCGTTGACCCAAAAGTGTTTTCCGTTGACCGGAAAGTGTTCTCCGTTGACTGGAAAGTATTCTCCGTTGACCGGAAAGTGTTTTCCGTTGACCAACTTTCCTAATGGCAAACAAACACAGGAAAATTTGGAAAGTGGTTTCCCGGAAAGTGAATTCCGGGAAACAAACATGGCCTTATAAAGAAACCAGGCACGATTGGATGGAGAGACTAACCTACGCACCTAACCCAAACCATGAAGCCGAGACGTGCGTGGGCTTGGAAAGTTAGGCCCAATGTCTTCCAGATCCAAGCATGTTTAGGTTTTTATGTTTTTTTCAAAATTAGTTGTCCGCTCTTATATATATCATGGACAACTCATTGTCCACCTAAAATATTTTCTGACCTTTGGAGCTAGCTATGGTAGTAGGAAAATCAGGGTCCAAGTTTATGGACCCTAAAAATTTGAATTTCAACATTGTTTTGATCCAAAAACATCATATGGACCTTCGAAATCCCGTTGCTAACTTCAAAACACAATTTAACTATATAAAAAACTTAAAATCAAACCAAAATAAAATCTTTTCGAGGCTTGATCTCCCTTGTTAGATATCATTGAAGATAGAAACCACCTCCATCGAGTTATTTTTAATTAATTAAAAATATCAAAATTTTAGTTATTAATTGATGACTGAAGTTTTGTTATCCGATAACTTTCTCTCTCTCTGTTTTTTTTTTCTTTTCCGTTGATTTTTTCCCTCTTCTCTGGACATCCAGGAACGAAACTAAAGAAAAATGAACTTACAAATTGAATTGTAAAAAGCGTAAAGAAGAGCGATTGAATATGAGAAAAGTGAAAATTGAGGGATGAAACTATACATTTCTACATCATTGGAACAACTAACGAGTGAAATGTCAATTTTGATCATTGATCTTTCAGTTGTATTTTTAAAAACAACATATATAATCATCAACTTCCCCAATTCTTTTGGTTTATTAGTAGAAGAATCATCTTTCCATCAATTTCATGGTTGGACATGGTGTATAGAATTAGAAGTGGAATATATTGAGATGCGTGTAGAGAAGCATGCACGTTTTCTTTTTGGTTGACGGGGAAGGCATTTGGAAGCATATTTTCAACTTTCTAGTGTCCCTATGCAGATGCAGAGGTTGTGCAAGCTACGGGAATTGAAACTACTGGTGGAATACAGTTTTTAAAATGGAAGGCCGAGAGCACAGTCGTAGAATATATAATTAATTCTTAGCAGGTTTCTTCTAAAGGAAGTGAATAGCACAAGGTATGTTTTTCCTCTCAGAGCTTAGAAGTGGAATGCAGAATAAATTCTTCGCGCACAATACAAGCTTGGAATCTCATTCTCCTCTCAAAACGTGTTCACATGCATATTAGAAGACGATTGGTGCCATTGGATTTTATTATTTTTCATATGAGCCCCCTCACATTATTCGGCAAGCATTTGGATTCTCATCGCTAAACATAGATGTAATGTTTCCATTATTACTGCGACTGTTGTCATGATAATCCTCATTGTAGCGGTCCATCCTACTGTAAATTGTGTGATGGGGTGGTGGTGGTCGGAGATATTCATATTCAGTGACATTCGCTGATGGCCTGTATGTGTTGTAGCTGTGAGTCACGTAGATGGGCTTTGGCGCCGCTTGTGGGACTCCTTGGCTAATAGGGTGTCTGTTCCAGTTACCGCCATAGTTATGACCATAAGCATATCTGTAGCCATAGTCAGGTGGGTGATGGTATATAACATGAACCTCTCCTGAATCTTTGGGTCCAGGGGGCTTTTGTGGCTGATTTGCGTTGGTTTCTTCAGCAACAGGCGATGGATTCTCCCCAGGTGGTGGTGGGTTCTCAGGTTGTGGTGGATCTTTTGGAGGCTCTGCTGTTGAAGCTGCTGTTTCAGCAGGTGGAGCTTCTGCTGTGGGAGGATTTGCCTGGTCGGAGGCCGGTGGCGGCGGTGCCCCACCTTCAGGTGCTTGTTCGGGTGGTTTTTCTATTGTCTGAGCAGCAGGATCTGATGGTTCAGAATGGGAACATATGGTGGCAATTTTCCTAGTTTTCCTAATCGCCTTGATAATTTTTTCGGGATCTGCCCACCCAATGACTGTCAGCTTCTGCTGTGGGAAGTCAATGTAGAGATCATATATACCTGAGGAAAACGAGAACGAAATTAGATACAAGGAAGTTGAAAGTGAAAGCCTAGATGATAATCTGAAAGTGGAAGAAACTAGATTGGAGGATTTATCAAGTCACATACTGGTTGCTTACCATTGATGCCATGCAATGCCTTCTTGATCTTCTGCACACACCCATTACAGTCCATTCGGACTTGTATCTCTGTGACTCGAGGTTTCTGCACACGACAAGAGAAGAAAACCGAACGGTCAGACAAGAAGATGGCATATATCAAAGCTTAGATGCTAGCTAGATGCTCATGCATGTTCTGTGTGGATCAGGAGTACCTCTAACTCTGGAAACATTAGGCATGAATGGAGAAACCAAGAGATAAGCTTTGTATGAGATGGAGAGAGGGTCGAGAGTAAGAATGAAGAATCAATAGGCGGCATTTATGTGTGCCGAAGGAGGGAATATTTGGAAGGCAAAAGGGTGTGGGACATGAAAGGAATCTCCTTTTCCTCTCTGGGAGAGGAAGTAGATGACATTTGCTTCATTGTTCACCTTTTTAGGAGTCGTTGTCAAATGCTAAAGAAGGGAAGGGAGAGGGCGGAGGTAGGTTTCAAGAAACAGGCCGGTGTTTTTGTATGGACCTTGCCAAAGGGAATTTGCTTTAGCATGGATGGCTATCTATAGCAATTGAGGGATGTGCACGCACGCAGTTAGGATATCCAGACCGACCATAGAAAAGAATTAAAGCAAAGAGCAGTTGATCTTGTTTGATTTGATCATTTGGGGGTTCATCATCATCAAGAAAAACCATCAAAGTAGCTTTTCTAGGTGTAAGGATATCCACTATCAAGGAATCCTTTAGTCACAGGAGAAGATGACCAAGGCAAATAAAAATGACAAATTGTTGTTTATTATTAGGGTTGTTTGGCACAAAGCCACATTTTTTTTTTTAGTTTAACGTGGGTTTCCGAGTTAGCTTGCGCGCACCTCGACTAATCCCACGGGCCCTGAAGTTAACGACCATGTAAGCCTCCAATGACCATTATATGAGCAACCACAGAGGGAGCAAACCTCTTGATCCCAAACTTTTATCCCCGGGCCACCACCTAGATGGTTAGCCACCTCTCATTTTAGTCATAGAGGTTGATGGAGACACTGAAGAGCAGATTCCCTTAATAGAGGTTATGAAGAAGTGCCAATAAAGTGGGTGGTGGGGTTTTCCTCTTACGTAAATGCTTTTATACACCATTTAATAATTAATGGTTGTTATTAAAAACCCGACATGGCTTAGAGGTTAATCCAGTAATTTCTCGATTTAAAATTTAATCTAATCTAATTTTAAATCTTTCGAAACATGTATTAATCATAGATTTTCATTCAGGATATTTGAAAACTTGACTCCATTTAAACAATAAAATTTTCATCACTGATGTTATGGTTCTGGTAACCTCAATATTTGTAAACTTGAAATTACATTCGTTAATTAAAATTATTTTTTCAAAAATTACTAACACGTTGATGTGAAGGGAAAAAAACTTACATTGAAAGGCCATTCTTCCATTGAGTCTGGTACTTCCTGGTAAATGAGTCCTGCTATGAAGGGACCCGACCCCCTTGACATGGCGGCATCGAACTCGACAAGCCCGCGTGGTGAGTGAATGCCTGTGTCTTAAGTGCATGTTATTGGTCGGCACTTAACGACTCATAAAATAAAAAAAATAAAATGGATCTGTTAAATAAATTATTATTTATTTCATCATAAACATCTAAATCACAAATTCAAATTAGATTTCATCAATTTACAAACAAATACAATCTTACAAAATCTTAAAAACACCTTAATATATACAAATCATACATTCACACAACAAAATTCTATGGGAAAAAGCTACAAAACAAGTAAACATCCAAAGAAAATATATATACTACAAAAATATGCAATAAAAATTAACATTATAAAATTGAGTTCAAATAAAAAATAGGTAGTTTTGCTTACTTGAAGTGAGAAATCCCCAATAAAATTTAAATAAAAACATAGATGCTGACAAACTAATTGTTAGGATGACTAAATTTGTAGTGAGAGGTTTATTTGTGATAATATGAGAGGGGTTGTGGTGTTTACTGAAGGATATTGTGAGGATATATTCAATAAAAAGAACTCACCGCAATCTACCAACAAAAATATTTTATCAGTGTGTTCGTTTGTATTTAGCTTTTTGTAATGAGTGTTGGTGGAATTATTGCAAAATGGAAAGAGTAATGAATAATTTTTCATCTTACTTCTTAACTCAAATTATAGTCTTATTTTTAGTAAATTTGAAAAATGATAGAATATACTCTAATAAAAAGGAGGATATTTATTATACTTAGTCATTTAAATTGACAATAAAATTTCTATGTAGCGTTTGGTTAGACAGTATAAATAAACATGTGTCTTCTCTATCTTTTATACTTTTGAATAACAAAAACTCACTCTAGAACTCAATGTTTCCAAACATGTTTTTATTTTTATTATTATTTTATCTGATATTTCTATCATATGATATTGGTCAAACAAAACCCTCTTGAAAGTTTTTGTCTCCTAACTTGGCATTTTGTATAAATGTTGATAAGTTATTGTTTTCATCCATTTAAATGGTCACTACTTCCTAAGCGAGGGATGATTCCAATGGAATTAACATATGCTATAGAATTTCCATCTCAAGGCATCCCTACAAACTTTTGATTGTAGTGCTCCTGACTTGCTGAGGACCATCCATCCTATACAAATGCCTGTAGGACATTGAAAACAACAACTTTTATATTCTCTCTGGGTATTTTTATAGTGACTTTTGTCATGGTCAACAGCCTCCATTGTTTGAAAGAGCAAAGTTCTTGAGCAACAGCATTATACATACTCAACTTGGCAACCAATTTAGTACTAATAAAGTATGTTTATCACAACCTTAAGATTGTTATAAAAAAATCATTTGCAATTGTTTAGGTTTAATTTTATTCAACTAAATATATGAGAGTAGTATAAATTATAGCAATATACTAGATTTTTTTTGCATTTTTTTTGCCCGCGCCATGCGCATGGGTCAATTTTTTTTAACATAAAAAAAGATATTTAAATGGTGATAACTGAGTGAACCCGGATTAACTTGACTAACCCGCGATCCGGGATAATTCTAGAGGAAGAAAAAATAGAAAGTTCAAGGCTTAATAACTTAATGCCAAAGGATGAAATAAAAAAAAGTTACAAAAAACTGAAGTTAAATCGGGCTAATATTTGAAATCAACAACTTTGGTTATGAGACCGAGATGATCATACAGAAAACAAAAAAAAAAAAAAATAAATCTTGAACAAAATTCTTAACCATAAATTTTTTTAAAAGAAACAAATAGTAATCAAAACAATGAGGACTAAATCTGGTATAAAAACTAATGAAAGAAAATAATGAGGGACTTAATAAAACAAAAAGAAGAAAAAGAATAAAAAAACAATTAAAAGAATGAAAACCAAAATTGAATAAGAAAAATAAATGAAATAAAATTCTAAGAGACAAAATTGCAAGAACAAACAAATCAAAAAAAGTACAAAAAAGAGCAATTAAAAAAAATAAAGACTAAATCTAAAAATAAAATAAAATAAAATATTGAGGGAAAAAATTAAAAAAACAAAAAAAAAACAAAAAAAATAACAATCAAGAGAATGAGTATTATATCTAATATATATAAAAAATCAAATGGAAATGGATGAAGCTAAAAAAAAAAAAAATTCAAAAAAAAGAAAAACTAATCAAAAGAAAGAAGATTATAATTGATTTTTTGCTCCATTATTTTATTTTATTTTTATCAAAATAATACCATTTTTACTTTTTATAACAATAAAAAAAAACAAACAATTAGCTAGGGGAAAATCAGGTCAAAATCCATTAATTATTTTTTACCATTATTTTTTTTATCAAAATAATATCATTTTTACTTCCCACACAATAAAAAATCTGATTGACCTTGGTAACGTCGGTCGTCGGTCATTCGACCCAACCCGTGACCCGGGACATGACGGTGGTCGACTCCCAGGCCGAGTTTTAAAAGCATGATAAAAAAATAAACATCAAATATGATAAGAAATTTCTATGAAATTAAACAACGAAGGATGAAATTGCAAAACAAAAAAAAAATTAATCAAGGAGAGAACTCAAAATAAAAGAATTTGCAATAATAAGAATGAGGATACAATTCAACAAAAAAAGGAATTAAAATCAAATGATTAGGGATTAAATCAAAAAATAAAATCCAGTAAAAAAAGGATTAAAAGCAAAATAAATAGGAATAAAAAAAGGAGGATCAAATTTCATAAAAAAACATAAAAAATCAAATATCAAGAGATGAAATTAAAAAAACATATAAATCAAATTTAATATAATTAAAATATTGAGAATCACTTTGCAATTTTATAAGGCCAACACACCTTCTGAAGTGGAGGAGAGAGAAAATAAAGGGAGGAGAAATTGTTGTTAGAGCTCCGTTATGCCATGAAGGCTGACATGTCTCAGGCTATCGTGTAGGGGGTGGCGCGATGCTTCGAAAGCAACTTCAAAAGGCAACCAACAGCCACCGGGAGGCACCACATGCGCTGCATAAAGGGCGCGAATGCCTCCCACCTGCTTTTTTATTTATTAAAAGACCAAAATACCTTTGATCCCAAGCAATAATTGTAAAAAAAAAAACAAGGTAAAAAAAAACAAAAAATGCCCATTGACCTTAGGCAAAAAAAATTTGACCCAAGAGATATGCATTAATTACACCGTACAGAAAAATATGAAAATCACAAAAAGCCCCTTTGTTATAAGTTGTGTTGTTTTTTAAGGGCAAAGGCATGATTACACTATGAAATAAAGTGTAAAAAAAATACTATTTTAGGCCCGAGTTTGTGTTCAATCCTATGGTTATTGAAGGGCAAAATCATCATTTTACTGTGGATTGCATTGTTCACAATCTACAGTAAAAAATTGAGAGGTTTTAGCTTTATGTATAATATAAAATGATCACTAAATATATTTTATTTATGGATGGGCTATATAAAATAAGCTAAGCTGGCAAAAAATAATTTTTTATAGATCAAAAAATTATTTTATAGTAAACCAAAATGCAAATCCAAACCTGAGTCCATGTTTGTGTCGTGCCAAGCTAAGCCAAATGAGCATATGTGGTTTAAACCTAAATCCCATTTCACCTAGTTCCTATCTCTTTTAAAAACTTTGGTGTCATATGGGTTCATTTAAAAACTCATAAGATATCTTTATAAAGTATTTACCTAAAAAGACCATAATATATTTATTGGTTGATCTGTCTAATGAACTTAATACATCTTATGAATAACCCACAAGAATTTGTTCTATACTAGAAATTTCTCGTGCCTTGTCTTCATTTTAATGTATCCTGCAAAATTCTTTATCTATGTTAGATTTCAATTTTCAACTCAACAAATATTCAAATCATATTAATAAAATAGATCATTAACTAGTTTCACATTTTGTTTCATCATGCTCAAAAGTAAATTAATGCATAAAGTAGATCTTTTAATCTCAGCATTTCCAATATTCTATCCTTTATATCTCTCGTAAGAGGTCTTTCATTCATCATAAAACAAACAATTTAATCCTATAAGATAATTGTATCATTTGCTTAAAAATTACATTATCTATAAGAATACTATAGAAAAAGTTGCTCCTTTAAATTCCATCTCTTCATTTTTATCATTTAAAATGCTTGACTTAAGGATATCATGCCAACAATTTCATAATAGTTGAGGTTAAACACATAAATACCATATTACTATTACACAACTATTTAAGCTTCAATAAGTTTATTTGTTACTAGATTCTGCATAGCTAGTCCATACTTAATTTCTAATTTTGGTAGTTCCTTTACCATGAAATTAAAATTATCATAGCATATTTTCCATCACACAACCAATATTCTAGTTGAACTTTCCTATCTTGTTTACATTGAACAAAACAATTGACAACCACGGGCTATACATAGTCATTGCCACTGCAAATAAACTTTCATTCCACTATTATAATTATCAATAAATTCATAACATGTCTACCATCATACAACCTTTTTATTATTGACATAATTACATTATACAAAACAACTAATATGACATTTTACAATTATATAATAAATAGTTCTCATATTATATCAAAATGACTTGAAATACAATATATATACATCATTAATACCTTTAGCTATATCGTATCCTAATGATCAATGAACTTCTATTATTATAATTTCTAATTCAACTTTTAAATTATACCATTATCCTTTTCATCATGAAAGCCATCTTTTATTTCACCGCTCAGATTTACCAGTTTATCCACCATTCCATGCATTCTTCCTAGCTAATACAAATTTTGTCTCCATCCTTCACGAGGATTAAGTTTTCATTACTTCAAATTCATTAATCCAATGTTTAGTACCATTAACATGATTATACCACTATAGTTTTATATTAACTATTGAATTTTAAACAACATCTCATTAATAATCCAACGAGTCAATGATTCAGACATTAATAATTTCATGAGGGGCCACTAACCAATTCATAATCTTGATCCTGAAGTTAATACATATCATAACCAAAACCTTATAATCAATTTTACAAAACATCATTTTATTTTTCAATAATATATCATGATCATAAATCAAATTTTCAATCAATCATATGGCACAAAAGAACCATCTTACCAAAAGTTTTTCTAATGGCCTGTTTGGGAGTGTGGTTGCAGTTGCTTTTCAAATTGCTTTTCATGTCGAAATGCATCAAAACACATTATTTAAAATTATTTTTGAGATCAATGTATCAAAACGATCCAAAACATATAAAAAATTAATTTTTAGCACAAATTTTTTGGAAACGCATTTCCAAACGGGCTCTAATCAATTGATGCCTTTAGCCCATGCCTGAGCACTAGCTCCATTATCGGGTCACTAGTTCCAACACCTCATCACTAGGCACCAACCCCATTATCAGGTCATTAGTTCCAACAGGCTATTACCAAGCACTAGCCCCATTAACGGGTCACTAGTTCTAATAGCCGATCACCGGGCAATACTTTCTTCATATATTTATGCTTGCATTTACACAACAACTGGATATATAATAAAATCACTTTATTAATCTAGAACTTGATACTTTATTCATAACCCACAAACTTCACTTTGAGACAACAACTATCACATTTCATCTCAGTTATACAATTATTAACACGACAATTAATACATTGACACCTCTAGCTCTATTTAGGACAGCTAGTCGATCACATGTTTTTTTCTTTTTATATACAATCCTATATTCGCAAACACATTTTAAAAATGATAGTGATTTAAATCTTACAGATTTTACAAAATAAAAGGATCAAGGTGCAAGGCACCTACCTTAGGTTTAGTATGTACTATTGCTCCCACTATTGCTGTCTTATCCTTGTAACCTCTCCTATACCACAACAAGATTTAATTTTACAATTAATAACTCTCGTTCATACCAAAATTATATTTGGAGTATTTATTTATCTCAAAATTACACATACCAAAACTTATGCATATTCATTCATTCATTCATGTGTTTTTTATTTTTATCCTCACAATCTTTTATTCAAAGTTCTATATTAAGGATAACTTTTCAAGCAAAATAATTATTATTTACTCAAATCAATGTAACTCACATATGTTAAACATTGCTTAGTGTTTCTTTTATAACTCAACCTTTAGAACTTAGATTTAGACATGGTTTAATCCTTTCAAAATCTAAGACACACATCTTACGTTGTTAAGAAAGAAGAGAAATCAAATTCAACTATTAGCATATTAAAAATTACTCATTTCACACATACATGTAATCTATTTATCGAGTTATAGCATGATTTGTTTGTGGTTTTCAATCCTTAACTGGAGTTTTGTAGCTCCAAATCAAGCAAGATCATTTTCTAATAAAAAATAACATCGTCAAGCACAACTTTCATGAGGAACATGTCCAAATTTCTGTCACTATCTAATCTCAAATCTAGCTAAAAATTAATCAGCAAAAATCTATCATGTGGCATACAACCTGACTCGTCTTTAGTATTTCTTCTATATCTAGAGTTCCATAACTTCATATAAAGTAAAAATTATTTTAATTGAAATTTAACACATTTATTACAACTCTTATGATGAGAATGTTTCAAATCTTATCAATCAAGTCCCAAACCCAACTAGAAGTCAGACAAAAAACATATCCAGTAAGATTTAGTTTGGTTTGGGCCCTTACTCAGTGTTTATCTTATATCTAAAATTAAATTAATTCTAATTTAATCAAGAATAATTTCATTTGATATATAATATTCATATCTACAACTTTCATAAAGAAAATAACTCCAAATTTCATCATTTTCAAGTTCAAAATCCATAATTATAGTAGTATCAGAAATATGTTTAAGAGTTAGTTTGGCTTAGACATTTCCTCAATTTTTAGCTCATATCTGGAGTTATATCACTCTGAAATTATCAAGTCCAATCTCACTTGAAAGATAACATCCATATCTATAACTTTTTTCAAGAAACCAACTCTAAATTTTATCGTTTTCAAGTTCTAACTTTGATATCTATAGGGTGCAAAAACAACCCTTGTTTTCATCAAAATTCAAGTTGTCATAAAAGTCTCATTTTCTTTCCATTTGGACTGACGAAAAAGCCTTCTTCCACACCTCATTTCATTTTAGAATCACCATCCATCAAAGTAACTTTCCTAACCCAACTTTTCTCAACTTTAACCAAAACTTAGAATTCATTCCATCTGTAATGTTTTGAATTAAAGGGATAGGAAAAGGCTAGAAAGCCCTTGAAGGCTTAGATGTAGGAATAAATTAAATGAAGGGTAGTGTGGTAATTGAACAATAGTTGATAAATATAAATATAGAGAAGGAAAAAACAAAAAAACAAAAGAAGAGATTTGAAAATTGAAGTAGCAAACCGTGAGAGAGAAGGGAGAAAGAATAAGAAGAAGAGAAAAGAGGGAACTAGAAGGGAAATAGAAAGGAGTTGAAGAGAATAAGTTTAAAGGTAAGATTTAGGTTGTTAAATGTATAAATGTATGTTAATTAAGCTTTAATTTTAGTTTTGATTAATGTTAGGGTTTTGAAAATTTGTGTTTTGGGTTAATTGATGAATTACGTTGAATGTTATGGGTTAATTGTTGTGGGTATTTGATTATTTGGATGATTTTGAGAGATTGCATTGAAAGATGATGATTTTGAGTTATGATTTTGTTTGAATGGTGAGATTGTGTTAGGAATTTGGAGAGAACAGTAGTTTTCTGTTAAAAATTCTGGGTTGGAGGTTGAAGATGACAAAATTTCGGTTTGGTCCCTTAATTTTGGAAAATTACAGTTTAGTCCCCAAACTTTGGAAAATTTACAGATTGGTCCCTGGAGCCTATT
>Ga0325410_1007809_pt1 | contig 11662 bp, 9 predicted proteins | sample PopdelMetagenome_16_FD_206182 | JGI IMG/M metagenome (GOLD analysis project Ga0325410, IMG submission 206182) | Populus deltoides microbial communities from Bellville, Georgia, United States - Xylem-PdIQD-R3 | ecosystem: Host-associated > Plants > Phyllosphere > Stem > Wood/Secondary xylem... | reverse complement strand
TAGACATCTCTATTTATATTAGTTCTAAAATATTTTATAGCAAAGAATTCTTAATTAAAACTTACCTAATTAATAGAATCAATCTAGCATTAAGATTTCTTAAATAGTAAAATACTAATTAAATTAAGATTTCTAAGCTACATAGAAAACAAATAATTAAAATCCAAAATTAACTAGGAAAATAATTAAAACAAGAAAACAAAAACTTCAGGCTTCATATCAGATGCTTATGGATTATTTTACAAATTTCTTTTTAGACTTGGCCTTGTCAATCTGGTCTATAAACTCCCAAAATAATTGTTTTATCTCAAATTTCAATTTACTTCCTTCACTCTCTTCTATTTGGATTCTTTTTTGTTATTCATTTTTTTTCCCTCTAAATCACTTCAAGACAATTCAACACTCAGCTTTTTACTTAAGTATATTTAAATGAAAAGGGAGCTGACACTTCTGATTCAAAAGGGGTTCCAAAGTTCACCTAGGAAATGAAGGTAGAAAGAGAGAGGATGCCTGCAACTTGCCCACTGCCACCACATCATGTGAATTTTTTAAACCATAAGTTGAACTGCTTACATCATATAACCAAAACGAAAACAGAAAGGAAAAATCTAGAGGTTCATTCATAAAATACATAACCGAGCCACTCATTTACAACCATGTCCCAATTCCTCCAATATAAAGGATATACACTAACCACCCAACCAACTCAAATCCCTTTGTCACCATCAAGAACTGGCCCAAGAAGCCTTGCTTAGCTGCCTTGGAAACCAAATAGACTTCTGAATTGTCCTACTTAAGTCTATCCTTCTCCCAAGCACAAGGCCATGTGTCAATGATAGACCAAAATTAACTTAAAAAAAAAAAGCTTTATGAGCTACACAATGCACCAAAAGGCATTTAGTCATGCATCCAGATCTCTGATCAGACCATGCATGCCCCCAAGATGGGAGAAGGAAATGATAGTGCATGCATTTGCGGTACTTGAAAAAAAAAAACTTACAGAAAACAAATAAGATATAGCGAAGCAAAACAAGACAAAAAAGTTACGCATTAAAAGGATCAATAAATTTACCATTGGTCAAACTTGTGGCTTAAAAAATTTCTCTCTATATCCTAACGTAATTACAAGAGTTAAGAAACAGATGTACTAACCAAGTCAGAAACATGGTCCTACACTCGGAAGCAAATGTTCCCGGGATACATTTGTCAGGAAAAATTACAATATACACAGCCCTGCCAAGAGTCTCCACAAGGTTCAAGCACTGCCTTCAAGTGGTAGTTGTAAGTCCAAAATGGAACCTTCCTTGCGGCATATTATAATGCAAGTGTACTTCCTCCTTTCAGGATCACAGCGCTGGAAAAGTAAACAAACACAGATATATCCACCATCAGAAAGAGACCGACTTGTAATAAGCTTCACTAAGCTATCCATTATATATTGTACTCCCTAGTGGTGCCATTGCACAAGAAATTTGCACTAAATGGACAATCAAAAACATTTGACTGCCAGTTCAATGAGAAATAATTGGAAAAACATGAATTTAAAACCCTTCAATAATCACACCAAAAGTGACAAGGATGTTTCACTAATGTGTGATGCCACTTCAGTTCAGTTAGCACACTAAAAAAGTGGCAAAGATTAAGGCTTAAAATCTTAGAAGACCTGTTCTTGAAAGAAAATTGGAATGCAATTTTAAGAGTACCAGAAACACTTACTTTAGAAATTTAGCCACAAACACAAATGAGAAGGAACATAAACTTACTCAAAAACTTAAGAAGCCCTCAGACTTGTTATTGAGCTGGCCTCCAGCAGTTGAGGGAAGGCATGTCTGGTCTACATGGCAACATCTGTGAAACACCATGACCTAAAATAATACAATCATAGAAATCGATTGTTCAATTGTAATTTTTGAGGTCATTTACTCCAGTAGTACGAACGTCACTTGTGAGCAAAATGAGACAATTTTTCACAAAGCAAACTCACCTGGAATGGGAGCTCCAGCAGGTAAATTATTGGTGGGAGCAACCTGAAATCCCATATTATTTGGAGGCGGTGGCCGAAAGTAACCTGCCAGGGAAAATGTTTTATGATCTATTAGCCTGTGCATCACAGAAAAAGTACATAAAGAAAATGCAGGATATAAAACAAACTTTCCTAAACTCCCATTTATAAACATGCCAAAAGAGAAATAAACAAGTTCAGAGGTTCAGTTGCAATGCTTGCACATTAGCATGCCAGACAAGTTTACCTTCATATAACAAGCACAAGCTAGACACTAGAAAAAGCATTTTGCATCTTTGCAGTGCAAGGCACTGATTGTAAAAAAAATTAAAGCGAGGACAAAACTTACTAACAGAGTTAAAAAAAATTAATAATATGTAATCAATCAAGCTTAGTTCTGACAATGTTTTCTGTTCAGGCCACAAATCCTAGAAAAATATAACTTAAACACTTGTACAAGCATCATGCTGAAAAAGGTTTCATTGAAGGAAAAACTAATATGGTAAGCAACATAGACATGTAGCCTACATGAGATATGATGGAAAGCAAGCATCTGCCTGCCTACAGTTCTTTCTTTCTTTCTCTTTGTTTTTTTTTTAAGCATCTGCAAACTTGATATGGCATTCCATATGAATATGAATAACCATGAGATCAATACTTTAATGGTAAATAATGATACAAGTTCATTTCATTAGGAGGTATCATACTTTAACAATAAAATAATGAATTTAAACGAGAGAGAAACAGTTCAATCATTCAGTTGGCCTCTCACAGATATAAGTTTCAAGCAGTCATACTACATTTTAAATTAAAATGTCATGTCATGTCATTAACATTAATGTGGTTCAGCATCCACAATTAACATCACAAAAAATAATATCAATCCCGTCCAGATAAGAGCACAAATTTATCGTGCAGGCAGTTCTGTACAAAAAAAATTTGAATCGATAACCTTCCTGACTGGTTCAATATTTTTTTGTTTCAAAGAAAGATCAAGGCCTTAGCAATACATATGTATGCGCACAAGTAGCAAAAGAAAATTCAGGTAAAAAAAAGTGTTCTAATTACATGGACACAGTTGCATGTACCTTCCTGGCCAAAAGAAGGCCCTGCATGTGATGGATTTCTTCCACTCATCCATGCACCATGCTGACCATCTGCATATTCGCTTGAAGGCATCCTCCACTGTTCATCAGTAGCAAATCGTGGCCGTCCATCAGGATGTGATAGCATAGGGTATGGACGGGGATAAGGATGCTGAGGATGCTGCTGAATTAGAGGCTTTGTAAATGAGAAATGACCAGATGCAGTTTGTGCCAGGTTTGGATGCAGTGGTCTTTGTGGAAAAGGTGCATTAACCGGCTGAAAATGTGGATTTTGTTGAGGAGCTTGAGGGTTTAAAAACATGTGATTCCCATGAGGAGTACCGCCAGCCATTTGGACAATTTGATTACTCTGCAAACAGAGAATTCAGGTCACGGTTAAACAAACTAACACATTCACAAAAGTAACTGGACAGCCAAAATACATACATTGGGTGTAGTGCAGTATTCATGAGGTACAGCTTGTTGATATGCCAACTGAGGGGAGGACTGTACGGATGAATGAGATGGTTGTATTGGTTTGGCTGGTAACAAAGGTTGAGTTGGTACAGGTGGTTGCAGTACCATAGTTGGCACAGGAGGAAGAGGAGGTGGTGGTTGCGACGGAAGAGGTGGTGGTTGCGACGGAAGAGGTGGAGGTGGAGGTGGAAGCGGCGGTGGAGGTGGAGGTGATGGAGATGTTGAGGGTGGAGGTGATAGAGGTAGTGGTGGGGGTGGAGAGGTAGGCAAAGGCGGGGGTGGAGGAGGAGAATCAAGAGGCGGTGGTGGAGAATCATCTGGTTGAGGCAGCAACTCAGCAGAATCATTTAATGCAGGTTCTGGCCCATCTGAGCAATGCTGCTGTGGTTCCATTTCAAAAGAACCACCTGTGGATGAAGGTCTTTCATCCTTTTGGTGTCCAGACACATCTTCCATTTCAAGTTCCACATCCACATCCTCTAAGATGCAATGTCGCCTGTCACTTGGAGTAGCAGTACATATTTCTAAATCTCCTAAAGCATGGATTGATCCTGTCACTCCCAACGCACCATCACCTTCCTTAAATGGGCTGCTAGGGAAGTCCTCGTCATCATCCTCGAACACATGAGAAGATAAAAAGCCGGGCAACTGAAATGTAGCATTACTGGTACCAAAGCCAAGAAAACCAATATGGATCTTAAAGTCAATACAACAGTAAACTTTTAAAGAAATTACTGCATTGATCAACTTCATATTTCATCTAAAACAAAATTCTATTGACAAAAGAAATGCATGTGATATGGCAAGCTGTATGGAAACGCGAGGCTTTAAACAAATTTTGCAATGATAATAACAAATGGTTGCATAACATAATAATTGAGTTTAGCTAGCAAAACTAAAAACAAGAGCTGCACATTCGAAATCGTACAAAACTACCTATAGTATTATTGTCTTCTGCACTTCCACACAGTAGGTTCTAAGAATGACATCCACCACCCTAGCATTTGCTACATTACCTCGTTCTCCAGGATTATTTAAGTTCTTCAAAGAGTATCAACTTTAATTTTTTACTGAAAAGTTATAAGTTCAGTCAATTTCATGCTTGTGGTTCATTTATACCTTCTGGCAATCATACTTGACCTTCTCCTTTTGTGAAGCTACACCAAATAATGCTGATTTATGGTTATATTTACAATTTTCATAAATGATATTAAAAGGGACAAGCAGAAGTGGACATATCAAACCCACAACTGGTGATTGTAAATGGCTCTAAAACATGAAAGCAAAGCATAACCCTTGAAACATAAGGATAGATGAGGAATATTCCAATAACCCGTATCACCTCTAAGGGTCACCAAGAAGACTACCTAATAATGCCTTCAGCACAAGGGGAAACACATCCTTCCAATCTCCAATAGTACTCAGTATGGTATTGCATAAAGACTAATCATCAAAAGTTATTTCATACCCCACCTTTTGTGCAAATGCTTAACGGTCATTCTATAAATACAGCACTTTCTTTTAGAAAGAAAATAAAGCAGAAATACAAAAAAGTGTTATGGCTCATTTGTTTTTTTTATCATAAAGTGATGGCAGATCAAGTATCTGGAATGCAGTTCAATTCCCTAGGCAAGAACTGTGCTAACATTCACATGCATTTGGGCATGTTACATTTTCCAACAAAAAGGTTGATTCAGATGTTATGTTCCAACTCTATTCAAATCCTAATTCTTTAACATAACCATGTCATGGACCATATACACATCGAATTTCCATAACAGTACGTAGGACCATGCCAAATGTTCTTCAAGAGACAAGAAATATGCCACCGAAATATTATTGAAAAGAATAGCACGAATAACTAAGAAAACACACCTTCCATATTCATCAACAAGCATGCCTTCCATTTCCCTGATTGGATCATCTATAGCTCGTTCAGCTCGGGATGGACGTCTGAGGGAAAATCCAGAAGAGGTATCATCATTTGAACCTCCAATATCATCCATATAGCGCCTCAAAACAGATTCAGGCAAGATTTTTCTCTCAAGCCACAATCTTAAGACCTGGAAACAGCAATAGATCAAGATTTATTCTGATGAAAAAGAAGAGGCTCTCTATGGTAACATAAAAAGAAAATAACCTTTAAACACTGACGACGATTTTCCCGAGCACTAGCTCCTGCTGGAGCAGCAGCGCCGAGAAGGCGTGGTAATGCCGCTTGCACTGTAGGGACATACGAAGCTCCAGCAATACCTGAATAAAGGAAAACAAAATCAGAAACATAGCTATGGCAACCATCATTATTGATGATTGTGGATACGGAATGAACACATTCTTTGCTCCTCTAATATATATAGGGGTTAAAAGAGCAAGATTGATAGAATCCAAGTTGAGCAGGAGGAAGCAACCTTTTTGATTATGTGAACACTGGGTGATGGAGTCCACAAGAAAAAATATGTCCACTTTGCGGTGGAAACTGGGCTCACTTTCCAATTTTCGGATTAAAAGCTCTACAACCTGCAAGACCATATCAACATGTTCAGCACCAAATCACAGAACCATTTCCATAACTGACTCCATTATACTTTGGCAAGAAAATGATAATATCATGAGCCTAGGAAAATCATGATAGAAAAAAGAACAAAGAAAAAAAAGATGAGGTTCAGAAAATGAGAAAATGGAAGACCCATCATGCAACACTATGAAAAATGAAAAAAGTGTATGTTGGCACTCAATATATAGAAAGGGAATCCAAGAACCCTGATCGCAACTTAAAGAATACCATAATGGATGAATGTATCCCAACCATAAGGATCCCAAATACAATGGGAAGTGAACTTATCTACAGTCTTTCTGCTCAAAGAAAATTTAAAATGAAGCAGCCTTCTTCCATTATTTTTTCAAGCCACACAATCCTCAGCAAGGAAAACACAACACAGGCAGGTTTGAAATGTAACAATCAGGTGGAATAAAACTATAAGCAAACACAATGGAACTAACATTTCAAGGAAAAGATAACTAAGAACAAGAGACATGCAACTCATCACAGCTCTTCTTTTTCTAAGAGCCAATTCAGAAAATAACATGATAAAAGGATAGCAAACCCACCTCATTTGCAATGCCATACTTGGCACAATCAATGGCAAGGCGAGTTGCACGTCCAATACTTTCTTTCGTCCTTGATAAAGTCTCTATCATCCCTTCAAAAGCATCGCGGGCCACAGCAGCCTCAGTACCACCACTCAGTGAACCTCCAGCAGCCCTGTGTCCAGAACTAACTCTCCGCTCCTCGATTTCTTCACCTTCCACTTGGTCATGTGATGCTGATTGGCGACCATGTGTAGATGGAGAAACTAAATCTGTGCGATGATAAAAGCCCTGAATATCTGCCTGTGCAGCATTGCTATTACCAGACAAAAGAAGTTGGCTTGGTGAGGAGCTGGGGCTCCTTCCCTGAGCGTTGTTCAGAGCTATAAAGGCAGGGTTTCCAAGAGTAAAGGATTGCAAGTGAGCCTGCCTCCTTTTTTCTTGAGCAGCAGCAATGAGATGTTTCATAGATGTAACAGAATCTGGAGTCTTAGAATCGACCAAAAAGCTGGGTCTGTCATCCATACCAACTTCCAGTCTGTAATTAGGCAAGAAAATGTGTTTTCTATAATGCTGAATTAAAAAAAATATATAGAAAAAACAGATAAATTTCACCAGGAAAAGAATCATACTCTGATAAAGCAGCCATTGGAACAGTCAGGTTACTCATTTGTGAAGTTGCTTTAGGAGTACTTTTTGGCCTTTCCCCAGAAAAAGCTGCTCTACTTTTTTGACTTGGCACAAGATTTTGAGAAGCGTTTGAACTATCCAAAACAGGACCTGAAACCTTGCCAGGTCCAGCCTGGGCCTTTTTTTGAGTGCCAGGAGTGGAAACTTTAACTGCAGGGTTGATAGCTTTATGCTGTTCCACAATTGGTTTGGTGGCAGAAAGCAGATGAGGAGACCTCTTAGGGGTAGTTGTGATTGGTTTTGCCTCCTTTGACAGTAACTGCTCAGGCTCTGATTTGCCAGGACTTGGAGAGATATGTGTATCATTCCTCTTCACAGTTTTTGGATAGCTGGGCGAACGAGGATTGTTCTGTAACAGCGAAGATGATTCCTTGGAATGGATATTCTCTAAACCAGTAGAATCCTTGATACTTGTCTGAGCGTTAATAGAGTTTCGTTGTTGTTGATTAACAGAACTTTCAATTCGTGCATTAGTTCTCTTGGAAGCATCAGAAACAGAAACAGGTTCTCTGCCATTTTTGGCAGCCCCTCCATGAACAGGAGTTTTAGGTTCCTCATCTTCATCATCATTGTCATAAAGGCAAACAGCTCTTCGCCTTTTGGGCTGTTGGGTAATGGAAACCCTCGCATTAATAGAAACCACATCACTCTTTAGCTCGAGAGCATTTTTCTCCATTCTGTCATCAGAATTGAGAGCAGCAGCATCACACATCGCCTCCATTGCCCGTCTACGACGTTTTAATACAGGCAGCACAGCTTCATCATTTGAAACATCAGATTTAGCTTTGCTCGTTGGATCAGGAACATCAGGTTTAGCTTTGCCAATTTCAGCAGTCGAATCAAGTTTGACTTTACTTATTTGAACAGATACATCAGTATTAGTGTTACCCCATTGTGCAGAAGCATCACTTTTGACTTTAACTGTTTGGGCAGATGCATCACTATCAACTTTACTCATCTTGGCAGATGTACCAGATTTGACCTTACCTGATTGAGAAGAAAGATTAGATTTAACTTTACTAGTTTGGGCAAAAGCATCTGATTTAGCTTTGTCGCTTCGGGCTCTTAATCCCAAAAGGATCTCCCTTTTTCCATGTGCCATGGACCGTTTGGCTGCTTGGTCATCAACAACATTTGAGCTTGGTGAAACACTCATGTTTTCTGAGAAAGGTCCCTTTGTAATATCATCTGCCACATCTACACGCTTTGATTTCTTAGCAGGATTTGCATTTTCAGTTGCTTCAAGCTCAGATTTTCCATAATCAGGTTGGGCACGCCTTTTCTTTTGAAAAACCTTATTTTCATGTTTTTCATCAAACACCATAGTACCCTTCTTGGCTTTTGATAGTTCTTTTACTTTTCTACCACCGTTGGCATCTAATTCTGATTTAGGAGGGCCTGGGGGGGGATCTTTTATACTGCCACTAGCAAGCTTGCCTTTTTCTCCGCCTATAACTTGTTCCCTGGAGTTACATTCCAATTTTCTCTCAGCCCCAGAAAACACTGTCTTAGACTCATGGGGATTTGTCCACGCCCCCTCACCAGTACCCAGGTTCTTATTGCAATTAAGATCCAGATTTCCATTACAAGAGGCTTCAACTTTTGCACAGCAAACATTATCCAAACTGGAAGCAGATAATACTTCTTGTGGTTGTGCACTATCAAACATTTTAACCTTCTTTTCAGAAGATATACCTGGGGATGAACTGTCATCTGCGTCACCTGATACGGAAGGCTTCATATCTTCGGAGCCTGCTTCATCTCGTCTACTGGAGCAACGCTCTAACTTAGAACTATATTCACGTCTTAAATTCCACACTTCTCCACTTTGTCCAACTTTACCCATGTCCTCATTTAAGTCATCCTCTGCCTCATCCTCTTCCATTGAGTCAACAGATGGAGCCTCAGATCCTGGTGCTGATCTATCAGTAGTATCTCCCAATCCACTTGACTTTCCCTTCTGCAACTCTTCAAAAGCTGCACAGATTTCCTTCACAGCTTGGGAAAAGAACTTATCTTTCTTACTCTGGCACCGAGCCGACAGTTTATTCTTTACTTCATTTGTGAATACCTGAATATCAGAAGGGGCAACAAAAGCACTGCAAGAGAACAAGCAAGCAAAGGGAAGAAATAAGCTCTAATAAAAGGGGCAACTAACTTAATCCATGTACACAATCAAGTCTCCAACACTCAATCAAGTCAAGTGCAGCAGCAAATAAACTAGCAAATTTTTATGCTATCCCATCCTAAAACCTAGTAAATGTTCAATTCCTTTCCTTCATTTCCCGATAGGTAATTTTTACTAAATTAGAATGACAGGATGAAGACAACTTAAAATTCCCAGGTTGTGTACTCATAGCAACAACATTCAGTCCCAAAATCTCATTTTCAAAGACCTCAACTATCATTTACAAACCACATCAAAATGGTTGCAGAGGAAGATAACTGTCAACTCCATATTTCTGAGAAATAGAGCACAAGATGTACTCTACTTGTCTCAAAATAATACAGATATGAAACATAAAAGCCCCATACTATTACACAGTCTACTCACTAGGATAACCACATTCTCAACCCTTCTCCATGTATGAACAAACATGTAAAATTTGTTAATAAGGAATTCATAAAGAAAAACTTACATTTCTTGAGTTCCAAAGAAATAGACAAAAACTTTCTTAGCATCAGGGGCTCGTTTCCAATCTTCAGGCCGACTAATCTGAAATACAAACACCCATGAAATCTAGCTCAAGCACTAACCAAAATGACAAACTCTCAAAGGCTCAACAAAATAAATTACAATCGTTGGAGGAAGACGCCTTCACCCAGATAATACCAACATCTTTCTGTTACCAAAAACCACAAAAATTACAGAAACAATCATTACATAATCATCATCTAATCAAATGCACGCAAATTATACCAATCCATGAATCAATTAAACCCAGCATTCATGCCCTCCAAATTAATCAAAATACCAGGGAATGATATACGTTGTAAATTACTAGAACACTAATACAAGCAGCGAAACTAAAGCGCTCAACAGACACCAAATCAAGTTAAACTAAAATCAGTAAAGAAACAAAAATAAAACCAACTACACAATTTAAACCCAAATTTAAATTGTAATAATTTACAACTTAAAATGGCTAGAATACAAATAAAACCCACCAAGAAAACCACATTGATTCACATAACAAATGAGCTGAACCCGGTAATCTTCAGAGCCCATCACTAAAACCCATAAAACCAACCCGAAAAAATCAAAATTGGAAGAAAAAATTAACCAAATTCTTAAGATAAACAATAAGGTCAGTAAGTGCAGTGGGTAGAATTAGAAATCAAACTACAAAAAAGTTTTGAAGACATAAAAATTGAATTTAAAATTAGGGGGAAATAACCTTCGCAGGCCAAGAAGGGTAACCCTTGACTTTAGCAAGCACAAGATCACCCAAACGCAACTGAACTTGCTTATTATTCGCTCCCTTTTTACGCCCCGGAGCCATAGGCGGTTACTTGTGTCGCTCTACTTCTTCTTTGTGGTGGTGGTGGTAATTGATCACGGAAAAAACCTGAAATTTGGAAAGGAAGAACAGGGGAGCCAATTGAAATGGAGAATTCGAATCGAATCGAATAGAGAAGGACGTCAAACGAATAATTCTCGCCGGATATGTGCCGGCGGTAAGTGCCGGTTAGGTTTCCGGCGACAGGGGTGCTAAAATATCGAAGGAGGAGAGTGAGGAGTGCTAGGGTTGTGCATTTGGGATTTTTTAGGAGCGAGAGAGAGATTGTGGAGGTTTTGGAGAGAGAAATTGAAGAAGTGTCGAGAGAGAAAGAGAGAGATATTTTGGGCCTTTGTTGGGTTGGGCAAAGAATTTGGGTTTTTGTAATTAAGTTAATTATAACTCATTCCTTTTATTTTTCTTAACACAAATCAATAGGTCTCCTTAAATAATCAAATGCTCTCTTTAGCAGCTCTTAACCTTCCTCGATTAATTTACTGTTTTTTATTCCAAAAAATAATTCATTTTTTTCTATTTTTCTACTCCTAATTTAGTAGGATCCAACTGTAGATAAATCGACTTCATTTTAACATAGCATATATATGCTTTTACAAAAATACGTTTTGCATTTGATTTTTAAAGCATTTTTTAATGATTTTAACATGTAAATGTTTATATTATAACCATTTTAAATAAATATTTTAAAATTATAGTTGTTGTCTATATAATTAACCCAGGATATAATTCATTTTGAGTTTGAAATTAAATCAATCAATTAATTTATTTATTTAATCGATCCAATAAAAACTGGGTTATTCTAT
>Ga0325410_1007807_pt1 | contig 11663 bp, 4 predicted proteins | sample PopdelMetagenome_16_FD_206182 | JGI IMG/M metagenome (GOLD analysis project Ga0325410, IMG submission 206182) | Populus deltoides microbial communities from Bellville, Georgia, United States - Xylem-PdIQD-R3 | ecosystem: Host-associated > Plants > Phyllosphere > Stem > Wood/Secondary xylem... | reverse complement strand
GTAATAATATTATTTTCGGATTTTAACGTCATTGGCTTTTATTGGCTTGTTTTTAAATATTTTCAGAGGGTGATAGTAAAAATAAATTCTCAACAAAATATTGTATAGGTTAAGAGTGATATGGAAGTTTATTTTAAGTTTTTTTTAGTGTTTTGTAGATAGTTTAAAAACCCGGCCTGCTCTAGTAGGTCGACTTGAGATTCGGTTGATACGGGCTGAAATCAGATCATGTTTAAGAAAAAATAAGAGCATGTAAAATCCCAGGTTGACCCATAAAGACTTGACTAAAAATCTGTTTGCAACTCGTTGACTATTTATTGTTTTAACAAAAACTATGTCGTTTTGTTTTATAAAAAAAATATGATTGATCTGGGACGACCCGATAAATCCATCAAAACTTGTGACCTCGGTCTTGGATCGAATTGATAACCGAGCTGGTTTTAAGAACTATGGTTTTGTATGGTGTATAGAAACAAAAATAACAAAAAAAAATTGATTGATCTATTGATTTAAAAATTAATAATATATTTTCTTTATTGAGAAAAAATAATAGAGAACTAGGTAAGGCAAGGAAATTTGACTATGAGAAAGTATTTTTTAGAATATAGAACTACTAGTGTTTGGGTAAGTAGTTGAAACTGTGTTTCTTAAAAAATTAATTTTTTTGTTTAAAATAAATATTTTTCATTTTTTTTTATTATTTTGATGTGCTGATATTAAAAATAATTTTTTAAAAAATATATTATTTTGATGTATTTCTAAGCAAAAACTACTTTAAAAAACAATCACTACCATACTTTTAAATACCTCTTTATTGAGGATCGTCAACATCAATTAAGAAACTATTTAATTATTGCTAATATGATAAATTAATTAATTTTGATAAACTTTAAAAATTAAATTATAATTACCGCAATCATATAGTTAGAACTCCAAGTTAATTTTTAACATAGTAGAAAAATATATTAATGTTATAGATGTATTTTATTATATCATAATTGTTTTAATTGAGAAACTAAAAAAATACTATATATACTTAATGAAATAAATTATAAAAATACATGAATCGATAAGTTGTGAAAGAATTTTTTATGCTAATTAAATATTTAAATGGAAAGTTAATCTTTCTCCTGAAAACAAAACACAACTAAGTATGCAAATATTTAACCTCGAATTTTCTTTTTAATTTATGTGTTTTAATTTATCTATTTGTTTATTTATTTTAGAGGTTATTTTTTATCAAGAATAAATTATTTTTATTTTTATAAATACATCAGGAAAATATAATTTATTTATATCAAATACAAAAAATAAATAAAACATATATTATAATAATCTATTTGAAATATTATGAAAATATATATAAAAAATAAAAATGAAGTAACATTTTAAAAAAATAAACTAAAATTAAAAAAACACAGAGAGAGGGCATTAATTTAGATTTAAATAAAAAATTAATATAAAGTAAAAAAAATAAAGGGTATTAATTAGTTTATTTTAATAATCAAAATAAAAATAATGCCATGCTCTCATGGGTCAAGCCCATGTGTTTGGATTTAATTAAAAAGCTCATGCTTGTACCATATTTTTTTCCCCTTCAAGTGTGAATGACAAGTAGTTTTTTTTTGTTTGTTTGTTTTTAAACAAGTTGAGTTATTTTTCAGTGAACTCCAATGACTGAAATATCAAGATCTATGTTTTTGAACCTTAGAACTCAATTTTTATCTTTCTTTTTTTTACTTGAAAACACTTTCAACCACACAATATAGATCTCGAATAAGCAGTTACTTATCTCAAAACATAAAAATAATCACTTTTAAAAATAAAAATCAACCGAAGAAAAAACCAAACTGATTTTGATCAACCTTTCCCAAAATATTTATAGGGAAAACATCATCCCTGTCAAATTTCTCTTGAGAAGAGGAACATTTTAACACAAAAATCATTTTTTTTTATGGTCAGAATATAGCTAATCAAAAACTCTCTTTCATTTGTCATTTTCAGTAAATTTATCTCTCATCTCTCAAATACAAGAATTAAAAATGAATAAAATAAACTTTTGAACTAAAAGAACTTTTCATGTGAATTTTACATTAGCCATGTGACTCCTTTGTGTTTTATATTTTGATCATCTCTTTTTGAATTTAATTTTTCCATCACAAATTTAAACCATAACTTATTAAATTAACCAAAAGGGATGTAGCTGAAAAATCTCAATAATTAAAAAATAATCCAAATAAACTTTTGGGTGAAAAGAACTTTTCATGTGAATTTTAAATTGGCCATATGATTTTTCCATGTTTTATATTTTGATCCTCTCTCTTTGAATTTAATTTTTCTATTACTGTTGTAAACCACAACTTATTAAATTAACAACAAAATTATGCAATTGAAAAAAAAAAGCTTAAGAACTAAAAAAATAAAAAATTAAAGTAATGCTTGTATGTGTAGTACCTCAACCCCAGTTCTTTTAGTGCTGTAGTAGAAAAAAATCTCATTAAATTAATTAAAAAAAATTAGTGTACTATTTATATGAGCAGTACCTTAACCTCAATTCTTTTAGAGTTGTCAATAATATGTGTGTGTAGTCATCACTCATGACCCTTCCATTTAAATTTAATGGCCAAGAGCATGCATAAAGATTTTTTATTTCCTATCGTCTTCGTCAAGTTACAAGTTTTTCTCCATATGGAAAAAAGGAAAGAAAAGTTATTCAAGGTTAGGAGTTTTTTTTTTTTTTTGGTCATTAGCACAATTAATTTTTTCTTGGAAAAATATCACATTCTAGAAAATAGTTAGGGAAATAAAATAATTTTGTAAGTTGTTAGCCTCATCTATGACTTACGTGTTGTAAGTCTTATCTACAACTCATATGTCACGTGCGAGTTATATGACTCTCTAAAATAAATGGTGAGGGTATTTTTCCCAAGACTCTCAACTCCTTGTCATACAAAAAAAAAACCAACATAACATAACATACGCATCAACACAAACATCAATTCATCTCCCCAACATAATTAAAAAAAATAACACCCATCACATATCATCAAATATAACAATTCACAATTCATAATCAAACTCAATAAAAATCAACATAAAATTTTATCAAATTTAAACTGAATTCATAATTTTAAAAACATTAAAGCACGTAATCTAATTACATATAAAAATTAACCAACTCATCGATAGGCCTAGAAGGCTCGTCGACGGGCCTAGACCACCCTAACTTGTCCAACTCGAGGATGAGCTTGTAGCGCCAGTGTAGGGGTCAACCCCAAAATCACTTTAACTCGTAAGTGAACCTGGATTGCTCGTGGACAGAACTATCTCCCTAACAGTATGTCCTCGTTCACAATAAGCAATCAATATTCTCCCAAGGCTCCTTCAAGACAATCAATCTCCTTAACCTCTTTAAGTCCAACACGTATAAATTTAGTGGATTGTTATTTAGGGCATGTTCCATCTCATTAACGCCTTCACGGATAACGAATATTGCTCTCTGAACGTCCCGTAATAAGAAATGAATCTAATTAAGAAGAAAACTAATTAGCACTCATCATTTATAAAAATATAATCATCATTTACTAAATGTTTTATATAAAAATATTGCATGCTAATTGATTATGTCTCAGATATTTGAGCTCGTAATGTATTGAATTTCATGGATGCCTCAAGAAATGCAACCATATAAATACAATAAACTAGCACATTATGGACAAACATCATCTCATATAGGTATTTAAATCAATTATCATCTTCTGCTTTATAAATAATCAATATCTTTTAGTATCCTAAAGATATAGGTATGATGCATGAATCACCAACAACTTCCCTTCTCACTTACCTTTATGAATGATAGTATTTAATTCATCACTTATATCAACATAATATAGGATGTACTAAGATAGGATAAATTATTGCATTACTCGATCAAGGCAATGTATCGTAACTATGTCAAAGCAATGTAGTGGGAGATGTGTCAACCACAAATCAACCATAAATAGTTGATCTCTCCTAGCATCCCAAAGACTTGGGTATGATAATTGAATCGCCAATTAATTCCCTTCTCACTTACCCTGTTAAATGATATTATTTAACTCATCACATGTATCAACATAATCTAGGATGCACTAAGATAAGCTAAACTATCACATTACCCTATTAGAGCAATGCATCGTAATTATATCAAAACAATATAGCAGGACCAGTGCTAACCATAAATCATCCCCCTCGCGATATATAAGTGATACTAATAATATCAAATTCTTTGTATATGACATCCATATAACATATTAAGACATGAAAGGCATATATTATAAAACAAGTCAAAACTAAAAAATTGATGCCTAAATATAAAAAAATGCATTATTAAAAACCATATCAGTGAGGTTGTTATGTGTCCAACTCGTCCAAGTAAAACCTATGGACATGAGTTAGATTCAAAATGAAATGTCTAGCCTCACATCATCTAACATGACAAGTCATAAAATTAGTATATTTTTTACATTTAATTTATATAAATAATGTGTTGTTTAAAATTTATTAAATTTTGTTATTACCTAGATCTTATAGATAGTTGTCTCTAGGTGTCAGGGTTGAACATATTATTACCTCAATTCTCTAGATATTTGATATAGAGATACTCCCACGACCAAAGCCATATTAATTTTCGTTTAAAGTTCTAAGTTAGTATTTAAAATGAAATTAATTCATAAATAAAGTAAATTATTTGATGGGAAATATTTAAAATAATTATACCAGGAGAAATGGTAAACGCTCGACTATTTGTCTTCTTTTCTTCAAGCATGCTTTATATAGCTACCAGTATAGATGTGTAAGTATGCCCCCCCAGTTGTAGTTAGGAATGGACCAAAAGTTCTTAAGTCATGTAAGAAAAAAAACTGGAAATGCTTTACCTACAACACTTGTAAAATAAAGGCTCCAAATACATGCATTATATATGCTCCAACATATATAACCAATTGATCTTATGACATGTCCATTGGGAGGTCTTGAAATTAGTTTCTAACCATGTCAGTTTGATATTGTAGCCTCTATAAGCATTGGTTACAGACACTTGTTCTAATAGACAATTACATATATTATCTTTATCAATTAACCTTCCACATCCTATCACTGAAAAATGTCTATCGGGAGACCAATTAACATGGCTACATCTTGTGGTGTAGGTGTCATCTCACCAATATATAGGTGGAACGTGTGGGTTTTACACTTTCATCGCTCAACTAAAATTGTAATCAATATGTGGTCAGGAAACATACAATTGTTTTCTAAAAATTCTTATTTCTACACCTTAACATTTTCAAAATCAACAAATAACATAAATTAGCACAAATTATACTAAATTGATAGAGGAAAAGTATGTAATAAACCTCTAAGTGTTGAAAGTGATGAGTGGTGTTTGAAACTTAGTGTGAGACCTTTAGGTAGAGAGATAGAGGCATGTTGTGGTGGAGAGAGGGGGGTTGGGTTCGTGATGCTTTATTAGGTGTTTTATGGTGAGGAGAGAGAGGTGTGACTTTGGGCAACAGCGGGTTCATGGAGATAGGTGGTGACCGTGAAGAGAGAAAGAGGAAATAAAAAGAGAAATGAGAAGAAAGTAGATGAGGTTATAATTCGTTTGGAATGAGATGCCTCTTATGCGATATGTGAGTCGGAGATACGGCTTACGACTCATTAAACTGTATTATTTCTCTAAATATTTTATGGATTATGTTATTTTACCTTTTTTATTGTGCTAAAAAAATTCAAGGCTAGAGCACGTTTTTTTTATTTGGCAAGACTAATTAAAAAGAAATTGAAACTTTTTAGCAGTTAAAAGAAGTGCTTTTTATGGCTTTTAAAAGTCATGAAAATAAAGATGGTGTTTGAAAGTGTGGTAACGGTTGCTTTTCAAAGTATTTTTCGCTCAGAAATACATCAAAATAATATTTTTTTTATTTTTTAAAAATTATTTTTGACATCAACATATCAAAATAATATATATATATATATATATATTCATTAATTTTAAGTAAAAAAAAAAACTCAAATTTTTAGAAAACACGGTTTTAACACACTACCGAAATGTATTCAAGCAGAGCCTCTCACCGGGGATGATTATATTTGTAAAGTCTCTGACAGTTACAACCATCTATATAATTATAAAATCACTAATTATAGTTGGATTGTTGAACAAAAACATCAATTGTTATGGGTCAATAAAAAAAACATACAGCAAGTGATATAAAATTCTATGCATGCAATTAAAGTTGTTTTATTCTAATTTTCAATCAATATGGTTATTTTTTAATTGAAATATGATATGTTTGTGTGTGTATAAACCCAAGGTTTTTTTTATAAGCTTTAGATATTTTTTTCCTTTTTTAGAGTTTTTAAGCATTTTTCTTGATTATGTTAATGTTATGTAGGATATTTGATTTTTATTTTTTATTTTTTTGGATTGAGAATATCAAAATTAAACAAATTAATAGTACAAATTGACTAAAATTTATATTCGTTGCACCGGTATTATTGTTAGATAAAGCTTTTAATATCAAAATAATCCTTCTATAATATAAAATATATCTAATTATCAAAATCAGGTATTCATCTTTTCTAATATATTAGCACTTCACCATATACAGTTAGAAAAATCGAGTATTCAATTTTTTTTTTAATATGTTAATATCTTAGAATTCTTTGCATAAGTTAGGTATCTTTAAATGTTATTTTTAAATTAAAATCTTAATATAATTATTAACACTTTTTCCTCTTTAATTTGTCCTAAACAATATTAGCAAAAATATACAAAAAATAACGAAAAAGGATGACACAAGAACAATAATTTGTCTATCAAATGACATTTTTTTCCCATATCTTTAAATAATAGGAATTTTGTTTTAATTTAATTTTTTTATAACAATTTGTTTCTAAACTCAAGAAATTTAAAGGTTTCGTATTTCACTTGTAGAAAATTAAGGCTTAATTTATCATTTTACTTTTTGTCTCAATTATTCAAAATTAGTATTTAAAATGATATTCAAAGCTTGTAAAATAGTTTAAATCGGTACTAATAGTTAACTATCATCCAATTATGATATAGATAAACAATTATTCTCTGTGCTCGCGCTATATTGAGGAAATAAAATATTGAAAAAAAAGTTTAGTATTAAAAATGGATAAAAAGGATATAAAAATTGTTTATGACTAATATGTAAGAACAATAATTAAGGCTAAGATAATATGAGATATTCTATCAAACTTGTGATTTAAATTATGTGACTGGAATAATCTGAGTAAAAAGAAAAAAAATTATAAATTCTTTTAAAAAATTTATGTTAACTTTTTAAATTTGTAATTGGAGTTATTAAACTTCAAGCACTCAATTTAGAAAAATCATAAAGTTTAATTTTAAAAAAATTAAATATTAAAGGATAAAATTAAAAAAAAATCTAATCATACAAAATAATTTTAAAAAATAGCAATTTAGAAAATAAGGATTAAAATCACTACCACTACTATTATTAATAAACAATACCATCACTATTACTATTATCATTATGACCACTATTATTATTATTATCATCATCATCACCAACACAATTATTGCTAACATTATCATTATTGGTAATAATAATAATATTTCTATTAATATTATTATTATTATTTTAACAACCATTACCTCAATCATTATCATTATTATTGTTTTATTATTATTTTTATTGTGATTATCACTATCATCACAACAATTATTATTGGTATTTTTTATCACCATCATCATTCTTTTTCTTCTCCTTGTTCTTTTTCTTTCTCATATTATTATTATTATTGTTATTATTTGTATTAGTGGTAACAGTAGCAATATTGTTACCACCACAACAACTATTATTATTATTATTATTATTACCACCACTATTTTCTTTTATAACTAACATTAAAATTATTATTATTATTATTATTAGCATCATAATTATTATTAATATTATCATAATAATTATTATTATTATTGTAAAAATAAAAACTATGAACTTAATTTGATAATTGAGTTTTGCTGCACACTAGTTAATAATAATAAATTATAAAATTTAATTATAAAAAAAATTATAAATTATAATTGTTTTTAAACCTATATTTTCGAACTCTAGAAATTGACAGTTGCCACGTGAAAAGGGCGGGAACGTGAACTGTATTCACCAGTGCACGTTAGCATCTTCCACCATCGAAGTACGTTAAACAGCTAAAGAGCCCTTATAAGATGTTGACACATGTCATGTACAAGTGGATCCTATATTGATAAAATGACCAAATTGACCCGGAAACTGGAATGACTTGGCCTAAACCTAATTGTTTATCACGTGCTCATGATTATGAAAACCAGAAAAATAATAAACGAGGTCAACCGATTATTATTATTAGTATTATTATATATATATAAAAAAACGTGAATAATAAGCAGCGGTTTCGCATTTAATTAATTTTTAAGGCAACGTGGGTCCTACACGAGTGCCGGTACAGAAGAAAATACCGTCCCTAACCAACCTAACATTGAAGACAGGTACCTGTGTCTGTGATGAAGTTACTCAAAAGGACAACCGAGTTTCCGAAATTACTTAAAAAAATACCGTCTCTGCCCTGTGGGTTAGTTTTTGAAATAATGTTTTGTAGTGTTATTTGCACCACATAAATTGTTAGAATTTAGAGTACGTTTTGATATGATTTTTAAATTATATATTTTTTAAGTTAAAATCCAAAATTTACATCTTATAAATAACTCATGACTAAATTACTATAAAATAACTTCAAATTAAAATTACTGGAAGCAATTTTTTATTTAAAAAATATAGCATGAATTGAAATTATAATTCATAAGTTAAAAGTTCAAATTTCTAACTTTGATTGAATCGGAATTTTTACTCAATTTCATAACAAAATTCTTATTTAAGTCAAAAGTTATTTCTATCCAACATACTTATGTTTTTTTAATAAAAAAAATTAAAAATAACTTAAATCAGGTTATAAAAGTTATACCAACTTTAATTTTAATATCATTGCATATTCATTATAGATAAAAAAAAAACTTGTAAACCTATTTAAAGTTCTTTTTTGGTTTTTTAGCTATCTCACCTTTTTATTTTAATATTCTGATTTTTTCATCAATTTAAAGTTGATTTCAGGCCTTTATAAAAACTTGTAAACCTCTTAAAAAAACACAACTTATTAAATTATTATTTAAAAAATATAATAAGATTTAGGATTTGTTGTATTTTAACCATATTTCAGCCAGTTATCTATCTTTCTATACTTGTTGCTATCCTTGTTGTGCTTCCATTTACATCATAATTTATTCGATTAGCTTGTTATGAAGTTTTTGTGATGTCAATAAAATATTTTGGCATTAACGTAATACTTAATTTGATAAAATAAAATTTAATTTTATTGATTAAAAATATTAAAATTATAGAGACCAAATTTAACACTAAAATAAAAACATAGCTTTTTTTTACTGTCTATGAGTCAAAAAAAATTAAAATTTTGGTCTTTAAATTTTTTTTATTTTTATTTTTTCTTTTACCTCTATTTGTTGAGGTTTTGACTTTTAGATTCTACACTTTATTTTTATTTTTGTTCAATTCTTCTGTGTTTTTAGGAGAGAGAAAGATGTTAGTTAGTCAAATTTTAGGAGTAAAAAGCCAAATTTAGTGTTAATGAGTTTCTCTTTACAAGAATAATATCATTGCGATGTTTTAAAATTTTTATATCACCAAAAAAAGATCAAAAATTAAAAAATTATTTTTTGTTATAATTTTATGTTTTTCTTACTACTTCTTGAGGTCAGAAATTGATATATTGAGATTCTTAAAGTATTTATTAAGTAGTTTTAAATAAAAATATATTGAAAATTAGATTTTGGATCCTAGAAACATGGGACCTGGCTTTCTAATCACCTATATAGTGGGCAAAATCGACATTAATAGACGACGAATTATTTTTTAATGCATATAATATATCATCTGCTTTGTTTTTTTATTTTATTTTAAAGATGGATGATGCGTAGTCCGTACACTTAAAAAAGTGGTCAAATACATAGACCTAACTTTGCAAGTCCACATGTGCCTAACATCTTTTGTTATGGGCTGTGTGTACTAGGTCACCCATCCAAACACTTGTCTTTTTGTGTTAAGTTTTTATTGTTTAATTTCTCTTATTTTAATAAAATTTATTAAATTAAATAAATTAAAAATATTTTATTAAATATCACCGGTATTTTTATTTGATTTCTAAATTAAATTGTAGCATTCTTTTTATAATATTAGCTAATGTTGTTTTTGTACATTCCTTCAAGATTTGAATTTTTTGTTTTTCTCTTAATTGTTTTCGTTGGCTTTTCTCCAGATGTATTTTTCTTATCATGTATTAGATTTAATAAAAAAAAGTAGACTAAAATGTTCTTCATGACATCAAGCAAGCAATTTCTTATTCTTATATTTTAAAATACATTTACGTTAAAATTATCAAAAAATTATTTCATTAAAACTTGATTTTATAATTTTGATAAGCTTTGTTTATAAAAATATATATTCTAGTGACAAAGATTCTAAAAAAAAATAAAACTCAAGCACATTAATAAGATGAAAAGGGTTTTAATTAAACATATGCTTTTTTTTCTTATTTCAAAGCATCCAATTTTCTTTTATATTTATGTTCATTTCTTTTGGTTTTTATCAAATAAAACACCTAGCACTAAAAAACTATATATATATATATATTAAAATAAAAATAATAATTACACCAGCAAATTACTTTGTTTGAAATTTGTTATAATAAACTAATTAAAATTATACTCAAGAAATTATTTAATTAAATATCACTTAGTGTAGCATTTATTTTCAAATAATATTGTTGTATTATTTTATAATGTTAGCAATCATTTCATTAATTATTATATGTGAAGCTACCATGCAGACTTTTTTTAAGTTCGTGGTCATGAATTTTCTTAGAAAATAAAGTTCAAATCATTATAGTTTTTATAAATAATTTTTTAAGATTTTTTTTTTATATTTTATTCAATGAACCATGTAGCTTATAAAAAAAACAACTATTTTTACAAAATAAAAAAATTACATGAACCGAAAAAATATGGTTTTTGCAAAAAAAAAAATATATATTTTCCTTCATATTTTTGTTTTGTTTTGTTTTATTGTTGCATAATCAGTTAAAAAAAATTCCAAAACATTTTCTATGGCAACGGAGACAGTTTATTATTCTTGTTTTTTAATATACTTGCAACAAAAATATCAAAATATAATTGTTTTAAATTATAGCTTTGATGAGGTATTATTTAAAAATCAACTGTCCCAATAAAAATATATAGAAAAAGGTTGCATTAATATGATAAATGAGTTTTAATTAATGAGATACCTTTCAATCCTTCTTTAAAATTATTTATTTATTTTTTATATTTATTCTAACTGCTTTTATTTTTATTGAATAAACAACAAAGCTCAAAAAACTATATTTTTTTGTTAAGAAAATATATTAATAAGAAAATAAATTATTTTGTGTGAATGGAATTTGAATTATTTTTCTTACCAAACAAGATTTTATTATAGGACCATATTATTAAATAAAAAAAATTGAAAAGCTCCTCACAATACAAGATT
>Ga0325410_1007805_pt1 | contig 11664 bp, 3 predicted proteins | sample PopdelMetagenome_16_FD_206182 | JGI IMG/M metagenome (GOLD analysis project Ga0325410, IMG submission 206182) | Populus deltoides microbial communities from Bellville, Georgia, United States - Xylem-PdIQD-R3 | ecosystem: Host-associated > Plants > Phyllosphere > Stem > Wood/Secondary xylem... | reverse complement strand
GGAGGTCATTACAGCGGATATTATTTATTGCATATTGATGGCATGATAACTTGCGGTCCTAAATCTAAGATTTCTAATCTCAGCAACAAGAATGTATAATATAATGTATTAAAGGCTCTCTACCATTTATCAACCGAGACAGGCAGTACCGCAAGATATGTAAATAATAAATAAATTAAAGTATAAAAATGCCACTAGCAACTAATCATGCAATTACTCTGCTCAGCAGCGTAACCCACCAATCTTCATAATCACTTCAACGTAATCAATACAATTAGTAGCACTGTCCCCAAATCAAAACCCTCACGCAAGAAATTTGGATGACAGAAATCATCATGTGGACATCCTTCGACTGCAAATCAGTTCATTTTTTTTAACCAGTTAATCATACCGGGCCTGAAAAGTAAAAGAAAAAGAATCCGTATGTGTATAAATCTTCTTGGGAACTTTCTAGTGGATATACTCTGGTTGCGTGATTACGAGAGTGTGACAATCGTTTTTTTTTTAATTAAAAATTATATTAAAATTTTTAAAAAATTATTTATAATACCAGTACATGAGATATTACTACGAGATAAAAATATTACAAAATCAATTTTAAATGAAAAGAATAGGGCAATTCCATCCTGGACGCTATCCATTCATATCGCTTCTCTTTTAAGTTTAATTATTATGAAAGACAAGGCTGTAGAGTAAAAATCTGAGGTTACCTTTTTATACAAGAGGTTGATTCAGATGCAAGCAGTGTCACCTTTAATCTGCTCCTGGTTGATTGCCCGTTTCCGTCTGACGTTAAGGCTGATTTGCTACGATAGCTGATGGGTTTGCTATGTTAACAAACTTTTCTTTTTTATTTTCTTAATTAAGCCCTTTTTCCCCCAACAAAAATACTTTAAGTAGCGATTGTGATTTAAAGTGGTTTTTACTTATAAATATATTAAAATAGTATCTTTTTTATTTTTTAAAAATTATTTTTAAAATCAGCATATCAAAACGATGTAAATATATATAAAAAAATTAGAAATTTAACATAAGATTGTTTGCATAGCACTCCTAATATATGCTTTTTATTTGCTCAATGTTCCCTGCCTCACTGTCCTTTTCCAGATCCGAGAGGTAAATGAGTTAGACATATTATTTTTTAAAGTATTTTTTATTTGATAATATATTAAAAAATATATATTTTTAATACCCGTGCACTATAATAATTAAAAAAAAATCAAATACAATAAGAGCGTGGGTATGATTGTCAGAAAAACTAAGTTGAAAATAGATTGGGAAATATAAATATAAAGTTCGTAAAATTCATTAAACAACAAGGACAAAAATATAACTGATGAGGAATTTCTCTACAAAAAGGGCTGAGGCCTTAACGTCAAGGGTGGCTCGTTGTTTCGACAGGCCCAGCCCAGTATATACACGTGGCTTTAAATGGCAAACAATGGCGAGGGGCACAAGATCTTTGGAGGCTACTTCAATCTTTACAGGACTTCATCCTTTCCAAGAAAAGCCTAACGAGCTTTTCCTAACCTAAAAAGGGCTGAGCTTCGTGGTTGTGATATGGCAGCTTCCACGAAAACTGGGCTTTCCACCTTTTTCTTTTAATTTAATCATCCTGATTAAGAGCATAGATTATATAATGAATGAACACTTCTCTTCTAGAGGTTCGGCCGTTGACCCAGTTGTTGAATCAGTGGTCCGCTAGTCAGTTGCACGTAAATAGTTGTTAGTGGAATAATGCCAAAATAAATAAATAATAAATAGTTGAAAATTCTTTAACAAAATGCCAAAAAAAATATATAGGCATTGTTAGTGCTTGCTACAACATTTAAAAAGAGTTGATATTGTGCAAGGAAAAATAAATGCATGTATTTACTAAAAAAAAACTTATTGTTTTGGTGAAAATAAACTGTTTTATTTAAATAAAATGACACAATTTTAATAACTCCAGGTTAATTAAGGTTTTAACTTTTTTTTTTAATTTTAGGTCTCAATCATTTTAATTTGTTAAATTAAATCCTTAATTGAGTCTGATTTTAGAAATTAATTCAATTTTATCCTTGTGAAAGTTTTAAAAAGACCTTTTGATTTTAGCGTGTTTTTTAATTTGATTTCTGGTTTTGGATATTTTCAATTCTATCCTTAAATAACCTTTAAACTACTATTTTTTTCAATTTTACCCCTGATTTTAACTTAATTTGGACCTAAATATGCATGTCTTTTGCAGAAAAGTCATTGGTCTTGAATTTCTTCAATTTGGCCCTTAATTGATCCCTGAACTTTGATTTTCTTATATTTTTTCCTCTGAATTTATCCTATTTAGTTTGTAAAAATTAAATTTGATCTTCTAAAATCTCAATCTTCTCAGTTAAGCCTAGATTAGGCTTTCAAATTTAATTTTTAATCAATTAAATTCTTAATAAAATTAATTTGACCCATTAAAAGTCTAATTAAATCATTGCACTTAATCAACTCTTTTAATTTTTGACATGAATTAATTTTTAAAATTAATTATATTTTTAATTAGGCCCGCGATTAAATCAAAATTAGATTATAAAAAGTATAATTAAACTCTTAGGATTAATTTTTATACACATTCATATGATATTCAGTTACATTAACCTTAAATATGCATTCTTCTTCATTTCCCATTCTTTTAAGGGTGTAAATGAGCTTTTAATTTTACACTTAAATTCCTCTTCAATTTATCTTTCCCAATCAAGTTGCTGGTTCTCTTTTATTCTTTTTTTATTTTTATTTTGAAAAGAAAAGGATAATTTTGTAGGAATTCAAAATTGAGTTATGACATTAATTAAAAATAAAATTCCTATTTTTTTTATTTTTTATAAAAAAAATTACATGATTTTTTCATATTAACTATTCTTTTATTTTTTATGACATACAAATTATCAAGTCATGATTTTTTTATTTTTTATGATAGGTTTATGTTTAAAAGGTAATGATTCTCATAAAAATATATTTTCGTCAAAACAAAAAAGAAATAAATAAACGAGGAAAGATAATTTTGATTGAAGGGACACATTCCCCTTTTAATTCAAATGATTGAGATTTTTATGAATATTTATTTTAATGAACTTTAGTTTTTTGTTCAAAAAATGTGCTTTTAATAAAAAAAAATCTTTTTTAAAAAACAAAAAAAAAGCATTAATAAAGAAACAAAAATTCATCTGATTAAATATATTTATTTTTTCAAAACCTAAATGTTTTTCTTCCTTATAAATATTTATTTTCATTACAAAAGAACTAAATAAAATTTTATTTTCAAAACTCCACACAACACCGCGCGGGTAAAAATACTAATTATAAACCATGGGATACAACTTGCATTGGGGTGAGAAAAATTACGAAACGAGGAATTGCATGAGTTTTAATACTAAGGTAAAAATACTAATTCTTTCCCATGAAAATTGATAAGCCTTTAAGCTTTAATAATAGTGATGGATCCATTTTTTTTTTCTTATAAGTTTGACGAGCTGCCAAGTTTATTATTTATAGGTTTAGCCAAGCATTGGATCTAGATATGTACTAGTTACATACCTCACGTGATGCTGCGGATCAATTTATTTTTGCATTTTAAAAAAAATAAGATCTAAAAATGTTAGGTTTTTTTGCAAAGTTATACTAAAAAGTCTTAGGTTTGGTTGCAACGTCTGATCCAAGAGTAATATTTATACTATTAATAATAACATCAAACTTGGGTTAACCCTTAGCATAAAAGTGTTTGGACTACAATACCAGACCCAATAGCATTGGATGCGGGTCTGGCTATAAGGTCGTGTCATAAAAGTGTGATAATTAAATAAATTAGTTAAAAAATTAAAGAAAAAAAACCAACAGGAAGAAAAAAATTAATGAAGAAAAAGAAAAAAAATATGAATTAACCAGGTTAACCCGTCATACCTTGAATTCGCATCGTGAAAGTTTGATAACTAAATAGAAAAAAATTTAACATAAACAATTTAAATTAAATGAAAAAAATTAATTAAAAAAACAAAAAGCATCGGCCTTTTCACTGTGGACTGCACTGTGCAGTTCACAGTCAAAGGCATAAAAACAACAAAAAAAAAGAAGAAAAACTAAAGGCATCAGCCGAGAACTACTTAGAAAAAAAATTTAATATTAATAAACTAAATTAATTAAATAAAATTAATTAAAAAAAAACCTCTAAGAAGAAAAAAAAACTAAATAGAAAGAAATTTAACAATAACAAACTAAACTAAATGAAAATAATAATTAAAAAGAAAAAAAAGCAAAAAAAAATTTCAGGTTAAGTCGTCAAACCAGGTTAACCCATTAAACCCGGGATCCGTGTCATGAATGTCTGGTAACTAAATAAAAAAAAATAAAAATTAACAAACTGAACTAAACAAAAAAAATTAATTAAAAAGAAAAAAATCTAAGTTAACTCGTCAAACCATGTTAACTTGTTAAACCCAGGATCTGTGTCATGAAAATTTGATAACTAAATAAAAAAATTTAACATTAACAAAATAAATTAAACAAAAATTTTTTATGAAAATAAAAAAACAAAAAAAAATTGACGGGTCAACCCATAATTAACTGGGTTCACCCGTGAAACTCGGGATATGTGTAATGAAAGTCTGATAACTAAATAGAAAAAAATTAACATTATCAAACTAAACTAAATGAAAAAAATTAATTAAAAAGTAAAAAAAAATATTTTTGGATTAACTTGTCAAATCAGGTTAACCCATTAAATCCAGAAAACGTGTCATAAAAATCTGATAACCAAATAAAAAAATTTAACATTAATAAATTAAATTAAAAAAAAATTTGTTAAAAAAAAATAAAGAAAAAAAAACTCAAAAAGTATAAAAAAAAAACAGTTGAAAAAATAAACAATTTAAAAAACAAAATCCCAAAGCATCATTATTTTACTGGGGCTGCAGTATACAATTCACGGTAAAACCTGATTCTACAATTACAATACAATGAGTTTGACGACAACTGATTTTCAAAGTAGTTAGCATAGTCTGTTTTTATTTTTTTATTAAAAAAAAATCAGACACCATGTGGCCATAAATTATTACGTGACCTCTCCTTCCTGGAATCTGCTGGCCATCTGCAGGCCAAGTATCTATCCATGACAATGATGTATTTCAAATAATATTTTGTGTAAAAATATATGTTAATAATTTTTTTTATTTTTTAAAAATTATTTTTAACTTCAACACATTAAAATTAAAATAATTTAAAAATACTTAAAATATATTAATTTAAAATAAATAAAAAAAATATTTTTAATTTTTTTAAAAGTACTTTTAAAACATAAAAATAAATAAACCTAATTTTTTGAGTTTTTTTAATTATAATTACTTTTTAAAGTGATTTTTTTAAAAATATTAAAATAATATTTTATTTTGTTTTTTTAAAGAATATGTATCAAAATTATTTAAAAATTATAATTTTTTTAATTTAAAATAAAAATAATTAAAGAAATATTTTATTTTTAAAACAAAAATAGTGATTTCAAAGGTCAAAGTGGCTGCTGTAAAAGATATAAGAAGAATAGAATTCGAAACTTTTCGTTAATAAAGTCAAAATAATTCATCAATTTCTCCACCAACCCCTCCTCTCTTCTCCATGGTAGAACTCCAGCCCTAGCAGCGTCGCCACCTCCCTTCCCAAATGTTCAATCTCCTTCTCCTCACCATCACTCTATCCCTCATCACTCCATCCCTCGTTCAATCTCAAGCTCAAAACAACACAGCAACATGCCCGTTAGACTTCAACGTCCTCCGCAACCTGACATCTGCCGGCTCCAAACGCCCCCCCACTTCAGACATCAACCAGCAGTGTCGGTACATCCTTCAAGGACTTCGACTTGTTCAATCCCATTACCTCCAGCTTAACAACTCCTTCCTGCCTCCACTCGACTCTGCTGAATCATGCTGGAGCACTTACCAGGTCCTCATCAATGAATTCCTTCCCAATTTCGATATCCGCTCTTCTTGCGGCTTCAACACTAGCTGGATCTCTCAGGGATGTATGGACATCTCTACCAGGTCCCAGTTCGAGGCCATCGTCCCTGTCTCTGCTCTTAATGACGTTGCTTCCAACTGTAACCAGTCCCTTGAGAATAATTCTCCGTGCGCTGCCTGTACTACCAGCTTGTCCACGCTGCAAGCCAGGTACTTGACGGGAACTTCCATCGGGAATGTTTCGGATTGCCAGGCATATCCCTCCATTTATGCCGCGGCTTTTACTAATAGGTATGGACCTACTGATAAGGGCACAGCCAAGTGTTTGTTTTTACTTGATTTTTTTCCCAAGAAATCTAGCAAGAAAAGGAGCATAGTCTTGATCTTGGGTGTTTTATTAGGGGGTGGTGTTGGGTTGGTGGTATTGATTGGTCTGTGCTGGATCTTTCACAAGAGGAAAAAGAGGGCAGACAAATTTGGGAGAGTACTTGAGACAGAGCTGGGTTCTGGGCTGGAGTCCATTAGTCAAAGTACTTCTTTGGTTAAATATACATTTGACGAGATTAGGAAGGCAACTAGAAATTTTTCTAGAGATAACATTATCGGGAGAGGAGGTTATGGGAATGTGTATAAAGGTGAATTGCCAGATGGTTCTCTAGTTGCTTTTAAAAGATTCAAGAATTGCTCGGCTGCAGGTGATTCTTCTTTTGCTCATGAAGTTGAGGTTATTGCGAGTGTCAGGCATGTCAACCTTGTTGCTTTGAGAGGATATTGTACTGCTACCAGTCCTTTTGAGGGTCACCAGAGGATAATCGTGTGTGATTTGATAAAGAATGGCACTTTGCATGACCATTTATTCGGGTCCTGTGCGGAAAAGCTTAGCTGGCCTATTCGGCAAAAGATTGCTTTAGGGACTGCTAGGGGATTGGCTTATTTGCACTATGGGGCTCAGCCGTCAATTATTCACAGGGATATTAAAGCTAGTAATATACTTCTGGATGAGAGTTTCGAGCCCAAGGTAGCGGACTTTGGGCTAGCAAAGTTTACCCCAGAAGGAATGACACATTTGAGCACCAGGGTAGCTGGGACTATGGGATATGTTGCTCCTGAGTATGCTTTGTATGGGCAATTAACAGAGAGAAGCGACGTGTTTAGCTTTGGTGTCGTGCTTCTCGAGCTTTTGAGTGGGAAGAAGGCACTTATGGTGGATCATGAGGGACAGCCATCTATTGTGACTGATTGGGCATGGTCATTAGTGAGAGAAGGGAGAACTTTAGATGTTATCGAAGACGGCATGCCGGAGTCAGGGTCACAAGAAATTCTGGAAAAGTATGTTCTGGTGGCAGTTCTTTGTTCTCATCCACAGTTATATGCTAGGCCAACGATGGATCAAGTCGTGAAAATGTTGGAAACAGATCTCTCAATTCCTTCCATTCCAGAAAGGCCAATTTCTCTTGTAGCTGAGATGGATGATATTGAGAGAACTGCGAGCAGAAGCGCCTCTGGTCAGCTCTCCAGTCCAGCTGGCTACCAGCATTTCACATTCGAGAATGATCGCCCTTCTATCCGAAAGGAAGAAGGGTCAAGTTTTTCTCTTGTAGCTGAGATGGATGATATTGAGAGAACTGCGAGCAGAAGCGCCTCTGGTCAGCTCTCTAGTCCAGCCGGCTATCAGCATTTCACATTCGAGAATGATCGCCGTTCTATCCGCAAGGAAGAAGGGTCAAGTTCAGACTCTAGAGCAATAGAATAGCTGTGACATTAATGGTTTGATTTGCACTGATTGGTATGCCCAACCATTTGTTTGTTGATTTAGATTGCATATCCTGGATTTGGAACCACTCCTCTCACTGTAAAGATAAATAGATTACAACGAAAAGTTAATTCTTTAAGTTTAAATGAAGATGTGTATCATTGGATTAATAATTAAAGATGCATAATCTGACCTTCAGCATCACGTAAAGCTTCATGCCTTGCAAGTGCTAGAGGTAATAGTGTTACTGTATAGCATAATCAAGTTGCCATTTTCAAATTTTCTTTCGATTGAAGAATTTATCGTCTTTTGTTTTCTCATTTACTTTATCGCTGAGTAGACAGGCTGAATAGAGATTATAGCGAGTAGCCAGTATCTAAACATTGGTCTTTTGAGTCAACCCCTCCTTGGGGAGGCTATCGAAAGGTTGGTGTGCTGCCTTGCGAGTCTCCAAACCTTCAAGGCAAGGCAGAAGCTCGCAGTATGTTTGGACTGTTATGGAGAAAAGGCTTAGTTTGTTTACCGAAAATAGCACGGTATTAGTCATGTTTGTAATGTAAATCATATTTAGAGATGAGAAGTCTGAGCTGTAGGTGGCATAATATGCACTCGGAAAGTTTATGCTGGCGTCTGGACACATTTGTGCGCTAGCGAGGCTGGCTGGAGAATGAACTGGACTCTCTTTGGTTTCACAGAAAATGGAGGAATGAATTGATCGATTCATTGGATCCTAGGTCGGGACTGACAATGCTTTGTATGATCAAAGAACGTATACGAGTTCTGATCTCGGTTTCATGATGGTGTTTCTTGACTCTGAACTAGGAAGAAAATCCACAGAATGTACACGAGTAACTGATCTAGGCTTCAAGTGCCAGTTTGTACGAGGAACTCTCTCTGGGTTTACTTGCAATGCTGTTTGCATATTGCGATGAGGCAAAGCAAATCCTAACAGGGCATGTTGTTAGACAAGAACAGAGATTCTTTCATCCACTAGGAGAAGCCTCAAAGCTTAAAAACAAGCCGAAGCTGACAACCCAGTTTCACGGACAATCATTCCCTATAGCCTTTGCTAAACATTCCAGGTAGGCAAGAGAACTGCTATTGAAGCTGCTTAAAACCACCAGCAAAAAAAGGATATTATTTTCAAATTATTTTTAAATCTGAAAGCTTATATCATAAACTTTAATTTAAGAAATATATTCAATATCTTTTTTTTAGTAAGATGTAAAAGCAAGAAAAAAAGAAGAGGAAGTCCTTCAGTTTTATTTAAAAGTTATGATAACATATGAGTTTTATTTCAACTCTTATTATTTTTTAATTAAGTTATTTTTTTAAATAAAATCATGAAATTAAAAGTGTTTTTGACGGTGATTTTTTTCAAGGATATAATATTTTTTAAGTACAAATCACACCTTTAAAACTAAAAAAACATACTTTTTACTGAAAAAAAAAAAAAACCTAAACTACCTCCCATCCAAATACAAACTAAATTATACAACAATATTCTTTTTTTTTAAATCAGCATTGATTAAGAATTTAAATTTGATATGCTTTAAGAAAACAAAAAGCATCAAAATTTATAATACTTTCTTAGTTTAATTCTAGGATATAAATTCTCTAAATTCAATTTCCATTAACAAGAAATTCAAACATTGATAACAGTTAAAAAAATGCTATATAAATTATATAATTTAATGACCGGTTTTCTTTTTTGAAAATCTGACAAATAAGAAATTATTTATTTTAAAAAACAATTGTAAGAACCGACAACTGATTTTCAAAGTTGTAAGCATAGGCTGTTTTTATTTTTTATTAAAAATAAAATCAGAGAAATTTTTTAAAAAAGAAAGACACCATGTGGCCGTTAATTATGATCTTAACCTCTCCTTCCTGGAATCTGCCAGGCCAGTGTCTATCATCTGTCTCCTACTTTCAACTGTCAGACTGGCTGCTGTAGAAGGTATAAGAAGATTAGAATTTAGATAAAGCTAAACTTTTGATAAATCAAGTCTCGATAATTCATCAATTTCTCCACCAACCCCTCCTCTCATCTCCATGGTAGAACTCCGGCCCTAGCAGCGTTGCCACCTCCCTTCCCAAATGTTCAATCTCCTTCTCCTCACCATCACAACATTCCTCATCACTCTATCCATCGTTCAATCTCAAGCTCAAAACAGCACAGCAACATGCCCGTTAGACTTCGACGTGCTCCAAAACCTGACATCTGCCGGCTCCAATCGCCTCCCCACTTCAGACATCAACCAGCAGTGTCAGTACATCCGTCAAGGACTTCGACTTGTTCAATCCCATTACCTCCAGATTAACAACTCCTTCCTGCCTCCACTCGACTCTGCTGAATCATGCTGGCGCACTTACCAGGTCCTCATCGATGGATTCCTTCCCAATTTCGATATCCGCTCTTCTTGCGGCTTCAACACTAGCTGGATCTCCCACGGCTGTATGAACATCTCTACCAGGTCCCAGTTCGAGGCCATCGTCCCTGTCTCTGCTCTTAATGATGTTGCTTCCAACTGTAACCAGTCCCTTGAGAATAATTCTCCGTGCGCTGCCTGTACTACCAGCTTGTCCACGCTGCAAGCCAGGTACTTGACGGGATCTTCCATCGGGAATGTTTCGGATTGCCAGGCATATCCCTCCATTTATGCCGCGGCTTTTACTAATAGGTATGGACCTACTGACAAGGGCACAGCCAAGTGTTTGTTTTTCCTTGATTTTTTTCCCAAGAAATCTAGCAAGAAAAGGAGCATAGTCTTGATCTTGGGTGTTTTATTAGGGGGTGGTGTTGGGTTGGTGGTATTGATTGGTCTGTGCTGGATCTTTCACAAGAGGAAAAAGAGGGCAGACAAATTTGGGAGAGTACTTGAGACAGAGCTGGGTTCTGGGCTGGAGTCCATTAGTCAAAGTACTTCTTTGGTTAAATATACATTTGACGAGATTAGGAAGGCAACTAGAAATTTTTCTAGAGATAACATTATCGGGAGAGGAGGTTATGGGAATGTGTATAAAGGTGAATTGCCAGATGGTTCTCTAGTTGCTTTTAAAAGATTCAAGAATTGCTCGGCTGCAGGTGATTCTTCTTTTGCTCATGAAGTTGAGGTTATTGCGAGTGTCAGGCATGTCAACCTTGTTGCTTTGAGAGGATATTGTACTGCTACCAGTCCTTTTGAGGGTCACCAGAGGATAATCGTGTGTGATTTGATAAAGAATGGCACTTTGCATGACCATTTATTCGGGTCCTGTGCGGAAAAGCTTAGCTGGCCTATTCGGCAAAAGATTGCTTTAGGGACTGCTAGGGGATTGGCTTATTTGCACTATGGGGCTCAGCCGTCAATTATTCACAGGGATATTAAAGCTAGTAATATACTTCTGGATGAGAGTTTCGAGCCCAAGGTAGCGGACTTTGGGCTAGCAAAGTTTACCCCAGAAGGAATGACACATTTGAGCACCAGGGTAGCTGGGACTATGGGATATGTTGCTCCTGAGTATGCTTTGTATGGGCAATTAACAGAGAGAAGCGACGTGTTTAGCTTTGGTGTCGTGCTTCTCGAGCTTTTGAGTGGGAAGAAGGCACTTATGGTGGATCATGAGGGACAGCCATCTATTGTGACTGATTGGGCATGGTCATTAGTGAGAGAAGGGAGAACTTTAGATGTTATCGAAGACGGCATGCCGGAGTCAGGGTCACAAGAAATTCTGGAAAAGTATGTTCTGGTGGCAGTTCTTTGTTCTCATCCACAGTTATATGCTAGGCCAACGATGGATCAAGTCGTGAAAATGTTGGAAACAGATCTCTCAATTCCTTCCATTCCAGAAAGGTCAATTTCTCTTGTAGCTGAGATGGATGATATTGAGAGAACTGCGAGCAGTAGCGCCTCTGGTCAGCTCTCTAGTCCAGCTGGCTATCAGCATTTCACATTCGAGAATGAT
>Ga0325410_1007804_pt1 | contig 11665 bp, 5 predicted proteins | sample PopdelMetagenome_16_FD_206182 | JGI IMG/M metagenome (GOLD analysis project Ga0325410, IMG submission 206182) | Populus deltoides microbial communities from Bellville, Georgia, United States - Xylem-PdIQD-R3 | ecosystem: Host-associated > Plants > Phyllosphere > Stem > Wood/Secondary xylem... | reverse complement strand
ACTCAAGAAATGGTTAAATCTAGGGATAAAACTGTATTTTTACCATGTAAAAAAAATAAAAATACTGAGATATCCCTAAACAACTTTTTAATAACTAATGGACCGATTGTAAAGATCAAAACACCCTTAATACCATGACTTTTTTTTTTTCAACTCAGGGCAAAAGAGTGATTTGACTGTAGAATTCGTAGAATCCATACTACAACGAAAAACACTAACAGTTTAGAGTTTTGGTTAATTAGGCTGTTAAAGAAGAGTAGAAGTTACAGAGGAGTCTTGCAGAAAAGCTCTTGTTTCAGATTTTTACAACGGGTCCTATCAGAATGAAACTGTGTTATATTGAAGGTTAGGACATGGGTTTTGGTGATGTAGGCAAATCGCATGACCAAGATTTTGTCCTGTGAGAAGGCAAGCAATAATGGGGGACACTTCCAACTTTGATTGTTATATTGGATTTTGGAGACTTTAATTAAAATCAATAAGTGTTAAATCCCCTGCAAAAACAAGATATGATAGCTGATGAAATTGATGCCCTAGGATATCTTGTGTGGGACTGGGACTAACTGGGACTGAATGAATAACGGTGAGCACCTCTGTATGTAATCATGAATTTGGCATTTCGAGCTTCTATTACCATGTCGAAATTAAGAGACCATTGAATTGGTTAGAGTTCACCACACGAGCCAAAAGTTAGATTCAGGTGCCCTCACCTACTCAGGAAAGTGAACCCAGGTCCATAAAATGCGATACCTTGAGAAACTTTTAGCAATTGGTCTTTGTAATCTGTTTGTACCATGCAAAATTCAACCTGTAAGTCCCAACAAAAGAACACAACGCAGGTGCAGTATTTAGTACTCACTTTTGGCATTATAGATACAGGAAGACTTCAATTGGTAGGGGAAGAGGATAAAATTATTTAATTTCATTGCATAAACTTTTAATAGAGTGCGAAGGAAGTATCTGACAAATCATTGAACATAAAGTTCATTTAATCAGTTAGGCGAACAAGAATTCTGGTAAAAGAAACGTTACACAAGCTTGACATTCTGTACAGACCGTGATATGCACAGTTCGAAAACTTAACAGATGAACTTACTATATTTCACCTGCATCAAAACTGTTTTAGTCATTCCATATCTAGTTTCAGTCACCTGTAATTGTCAGATACCTAAGATCAGCAGCTGGAAATGATCTTTCTATTCAATGCTGAGCTGCAAATCAAATAATTGAAACACAGCTTTAGATGCACAACTTGAACCTGACTCTCAAGCATGTAGAACCCTGAAAAGAAAGATGCCATCTAATTCAAAATTTAATGAAATGGGAACTCTTTATGTCAAAGAATAAAGCATCATCAGGGGAGAATAACATGGCCAAGGTCATGGATGCCAGAGCATCCTATAGCCTATTTGCTTATCAGTTTATATATTCCAAGTTGGAAAAACTCGGTATGGATTTTCAAAACAAATTTCAGAATTTATACTTTAAATTTGATGGGAGATTTATTTATCTTTTTCTTCTCTATTTTTTCAAATACACAAATATATTTTACAAAAGAGAAGGGGAGCACCTCGGCTTGAAGATTTCAAAATTTGTGAAGATTTTTTCATCTGATGAAATTTCCAGCGAGCAAAATTCATACCTCCTAAAACAAAGGGAAGCAACTAGAATGGTGATGCTGTCCATAAGGATTTTCACTGTCTGTTTAGATGAAACATCAACAACAGCAACTTGAAAGAAGCATACCATCTTGTCAAACCTGAAAATAATGCATCACACGTGCATTGTCATGAGTAGGTATAAATATAAGTGAAACCAAAATGTCCACGAATCCACATAAGTGAATTTGAATGAGAATTTGGAGATTGTACAACCCTTTCTGTTATGCCAAATGAATTGGCTACTCTCGAGACTTGAACCTCAAGCCTTATGATTCCAAGAAACAGCCTCTATAATGCATGCATTAAGCAACAATCGAAGGCATTCACATCAAGATCCTGAACAGCCTTGGTGTATAGGCACTGGACCCAGCAGCTTAATTGATCTTTCAAAATAAACAAAAATTTTGTATGCATAGGAATAGGAGGCCAACATGAGACAACCAGCAACAAGCATCCAAAGGTGCACAGCACATCTCATGTCCCAGTTAACTCTTATCAGCAGCTTTGAAGAATCCCTTTGAATTATCCATGGATAAATGGAATATCTCAAAATTCACAATTGAGAAGTCAGAACGTAAAAACTGAAGAGAATACAGAAAGATATGTCAGCGAAATTTCATGACAAGCTGCAGCATATATTGAACCAGAGTTGATTAGATACACCATGAAAGCCTCTGCAATAAAGCACTCATTCCAGTGTTCTAGTCCAACATTATGGATCAAATTGAATCACAAATGGGGCTGACAGAAAATATAGCATCAATATGTAAAGCAACTGATAGCAATACTTGCTTTCCTACAGATTATGAACCAGCAAATCATAACAAAGGTGAAAAATACAAAATTGCGTTTAAAAAAATTTAGTTAGTGAAATGTAGAGGGGGAAACAATTAAAAAAAGCACGAATGGATATTTTTAAATGGAAATACTTTGTAAAGACCAACAGATTATTAACGCAGACAATGCCAAGGAATGAGAGTTACAATATTCCATTGAAATCTGTATTACAAAAAATTTTCCTTCAAAATATTCCTAGGCTAAATTCTAAGGAAAGTTTCTCTCCTGCTCTATTTATGTCATGGTCTCAGAAAAGGCCAGCTCTACATCATAAATTACTAAATAGCCCATGGATACATTAGACGAAATGTTTTTTGACTCTGCAATAGCAATGAGTAAACCCTGAAATAAAACGCCGGATGAGAAAGGATCTAGCTGGATCCAAAATTGCATCCCAGTTCCGTAGGATTGTTAGGTATCTATAAGTTTTCTCAAACAAAATGTTGAGTGGGGTATTCATGCTCATATCCATTATAATCATAGTATAGCTTCTCCCCTTTAGCAATATCACGAGTAGCAACCAAAATGACCCGGCATTCCCCATTTACACTGTATCTCACACATTTACAATTCTGCTTCTTCTTACCATCCCTGCACAGAATTGGATATAACTTTAAGCTTAACAGAGGATGGGCCGATAATTTCTAATTCGGATACAATTTGCACAAAAAAAGTAGAATTTTATATGTGAAGTCACATAGGATATGTGGAAGGGCAATGTGTGTCGTATAGAGCAGAAGACGTAGCAATAAAAAGGTTTAAGAATAAACTGGTCATATTTTGCTTCAATATATATATCATAATAGGAGAAGCAATGGGTTAAGCGGGCTTACGGGGTATGATTGTTAATGCCATTGATAAAGCGAGCAATATTTCCACGTTTATCAGGGCAGATGACAAGGCTTTTGGATGGGTCTCTTGCCAAAAGAAGGGTCATCATGCTATCACAATCATCATGTTCTCGGTTTTTGATGTAATCCACATCACCTGAGTATTCTGCTATGATGGTCAAATCCTTTATCTGGTCATCTGCCTCAACTGTATATCTGCATAGAAGAATAGAGTTGAACCTACTCAAATATGCAGTAACCAAAATATAGTTGCTACCTCAATAAATCTGTTCAAGATGCAAGTACCCTTCACATGAATCAAAAACAACTAAAAGAGGAGGGCATTCGCCCCTTTTGCACATAGCTCTGCACTGTTCCAATGTCTCTATGTCCTCCTTGGAAAGAACCTAATAGAAGTACCAGATAAAGCAACCAACATGCAATACAAGACAATAAAAGGTCTGGAGAAAAAATAAGGATAAAAAAGAAAATTTTAAATTCAGACCTGCATGCCACCCTGCTCAAACTTGGCCTGATTGGCTGATTGAGGAGCCATGCCAGGCAAGTAGGTTAAATCATCACTAAATTCCATGTGCAATGCCGTTAACGCAGAAGCAAGGGTGCCCATTTGTTTCAGCCTTTGGGTGGGATCTGCTGATGGAATAAATGGCAACAGTCTCCTTCTTTTCTTTTGATACACCAATGAACGTCTCCGGCGCTTCCTAGAGTCTTGAAAACAACTCGAGAGAAGGGAATGAAAACATCAACTTTACATCACCAAATCTAATTCAACTAGTTGATGCATTAGCACTAGCATTTCTTAACTAGATGTTCATATGCAATAAAAAAGCACAAAAAGAGCAGTGATAGAAAATTGTGTTTTCAAAGGTGCATGTAGCAAAAAACCAGGCAATAATATCATTCATGGAAAACAAAAGGCAGAAATAGGTTAGACAAGGCCCCAAACTATTTGTTCCATGAAAGTCAAAGCAGTTAAGAGAATAATTTAAAGCAAACAACAAAACACATTGACAAAACAGCAACTTCCTGTATTACAATGTTTAACTTTTATCTAGGGCTTTTGCCTTTTCATTTTACAAGAATTTAGAAATTTTGATACTTATATGGTAAACGTACAGCACATTTACCAGAGTGGATTCAATTTTCAAGAAAACTTAGTCTTAAAGAAAGGTTTTGAGAATATAACATAATTCATAAGAGTGATGCTTTATTATGGGAGTCAACAGTATATCAATTCATACCTAATGTTTAGCTGAATATAAGGTAATGGAAAGAAACAATGATTTTGCCTTTCTATTACATTGCAGTACCTGCTAGTAAATGCAGATGTTTGGGAGAGTGGTAGCAGTTGTTTTTCAAAGTGTTTTTCATTCCAAAACACATTAAAATAATTTTTTTTTTAATTTTTAAAAATTATTTTTGACATCAGCACATCAAAATGATCTGAAAACATAAAAAACATAATAATTTAAAGCAAAAAAAAAATCAAATTTTTTCAAAAGCATTTTTGAAACGCAATGCCAAATGTTGCTGGGTAGCTAAGTACTATAATCCTTTTTTAATAAACTATGTCATAAATGGTGATGAATATGCAATCATAATCAAAGTCAAAAAAAGATGTGATAAATACACAAATTTAGGTGTCATTTGGTTATCATGAATGAAAGATCCAGAATGGAGGAATTGGAATGAAAACTAATTGGAATGAAAACTAAAGAATCGGAATGACATTTTAATTCTAATACTGTATTTGGAATAGTAACAAGAAGTTGAAATGAAATTTAAAATTTTTAATGCCTTATTTTTAAGATAAAAGCGAATAATGATTAAAAGAATGATTTCATCAACTATGATGGTACTGAAAGTAATAAAGATGATTGTGGTGGTGGTGGTATGATGATGTAAGTATAATAATAACAATTATCTATTTTTTAAAAAATTAATGTCATCACATTTGGAGGTGGCGGTGGAAGAAAAGTGGTGAAGGTGGTGGAAGAGTGATGGTGTAATAATAATAATAATATTTTTTGTAAAAAAAAGTCATCACCACCACCAATGATGACAATGACAATAGTTATTGAGGTAGTGATGATGGTTGAAATAATTGATATATAATGAAAAGAAATAATATAGCTTTCTTAAGAAGAAAATCCATTCTTGTTCCTTGTTTTTATTTCTACCTCCCTAATAGAAATGAAACTATATTTAATTTTCATTCCCATTCCCATTCTTCATTTATATTCTCATTTCATTCCTTTTAACCAAATACCTATGAAGTAGGAATAAAACTTTCATTCTCATTCTCACCATTCCATTATTTGTTACCAAACAACACCTTAGTATGTTTGTGTAATCACATAACATACCATCAATGATCACACTCCAAACGTTGATCCCACTAATTTTGAACATACATGGGCAAATGCTTGATGCAAATAAAATGTAATTGTGTGAAATGATTTATATAGTATCCTAATATGCAAAACATAGTGGTAGGCATAATTTTATTGATTATGAGATGAATTTTTCAACATATGTCGACAATAGAGCGCATTCTTCCCTGGGCCATGTGATTCTACATGTAAAGCAACAATTTGCTTGTTCTACAAAGTAAATGTTAAATGGACGTATCCAGGACTTGATTACGTTGCTTGCTGACCATTCTAAGCCTAAGTCATGGAGGACATGGATTCAAATGCTGATTTAAGAAGGAATTTATCATTTTCCTTCAATAAAATATATTCCTCGGTTAACCCTATTTAGTATTATTCTGTTAAGAGATTAAGAAGAGAGCTTGATTAACAAAAGTTAAAGCTATTATCCTCATACTTTCCACCATCATTGCCATTGTTGCTGCGCCACATCATTTTCAAATCTTTTATGTCTATACCCTCTATCCCTTAATTGTCCATCTTTTAGGTTGTTTAAGAATAGTAGATTAAACGCAGTTCATTTTTCTTTTCTACCACTTTTGAACTCAATGTGTTTATTTAAATTTTTACCCTTAACATATGGTTCATGTTAATGAGCCATATGTTAGGTTGTTTAAGAATAGTAGATTAAACACAGTTCATTTTTCTTTTCTACCACTTTTGAACTCAATGTGTTTATTTAAATTTTTACCCTTAACATATGGTTCATGTTAATGAGCCATATGTTAGGTTGTTTAAGAATAGTAGATTAAACACAGTTCATTTTTCTTTTCTACCACTTTTGAAATCAATGTGTTTATTTAAATTTTTACCCTTAACATATGGTTCATGTTAATGAGAAAGAAAATTAGATAATGCTCACAGTTATTACCGACTGATTTCTTTTACTTCAACATATTTTGGGCCATAAAAAGAACCAAATTTTAGACCATTTTTACAAGACATAGAATAAATAACCAAACTGAAAATATTTAAAACTTGTAACAAATTTAGTTAAGTATTTTCTAAGTCACTGAGGTTTTAGTTATATCTTAGACTGTGTTGTTAATAGTAATAGAATGGTCAAAACAGTTTATAATACAGTGAAACTCTAGTCCTTTGATACCACCAATTTAATATACCTTCTAAGGACTACTTTGTTGGTTCTAAATGTATCAGGACTAGTTCTGCTGAAAAATTGGGTAGATTAGATTACCCATCATTTTGTGTTCTTAGTATTTATGCTCTTGACAAATACTCTCAAAACAGTTTACTCACATGCTCTATTTGGTAATGTAGTTCAACCTGCTTTTCAAAGTATTTTTCAAAAAATAATTCGCCTGAAAAGGCATCAAATTGATTTTTTAGATGATTTTCGATGATTTTGATATGTTGATATCAAAAATAAAAAATAAAAACTGAAAAAACATCATTTTGATGCGTTTTCAATTGGAAAACAGTTCTACAAAAACACTTTTCACCACATTACCAAATACATTAATCCATGTCAAATGCAACTCAAGAGTGTAAGCCAACTGAGCAAAATTTGTTCAGTGGACATGAGATCTTAAAATTGATACCATTTATGATTAGATTAAATGTAAAATCAGGAAAAGAAGAGCAATAACTATCTTACTAATAACAAGGATTATCACAAACCATACCAGAGGTCAATCACGTTTGTTGGAATCTTCTTTTAAGATGTGAAATGCCTCAAAGGCTTCTACATTTGATCTAACTTAAATATCTCTACATCTGGCAATGATCAACATTTAGCAAAAAAAAAAACCCAATAATTAAATTTCCCCATGGTGCAAAATAAAAGAATCAACTTCGCTCTAAATTGCAAGGCATTGAGCCCCTTGCCACGCTTTGTGATAGGTATTGAAATTCATATATGTTCTAGCAGTAGTATTTCCAAAACTTCCTATGAGCTAGATCCAAGACAAAAATAATATCTATTTTTTCTTTCTTCCCTTTTGTTTTTCACTTCTTTTTTCATTTTATCTCAAAGTTCTTCTTTATTCTCTATTTCTTTCCTTCTTTCTAAATTTTATTGTTTGTGAGTCATCTTCTACTGTCCTTGCTATCAGTTCTAGTAAAAGTTGAAAAAAATTTATCAATTTTTTTCACTTTTTTTTCATTTTATCTCAGAATTCTTCTTTATTCTCCTTTTCTTTCCTTCTTTCTAAATTTTATTGTTTGTGAGTCATCTAGTCCTTGCTATTAGTTCTAGTAGAAGTTAAAAATATTTATCTTATTTTGAGTTCTTTAGGCAAGAAGGGCTCAATCCCACCCGAGTCCTACCCTCTCCCAATGCTTTGCAGTAAAGAGTAACCATTTAGCTACACACCTATGATACCCCTACTCTCATTCTTTATTATTAAAAGATTTGAACCTGATAATTTTTTCACTTTTTTTTTCATTTTATCTCAAAGTTCTTTATTCTCTCTTTCTTTCCTTCTTTCTAAATTTTATTGTTTGTGAGTCATCTTCTACTGTGTCCTTGCTATTAGTTCTAGTAAAAGTTGAAAAAAAAATTATTTTTTTTTTTTCACTTTTTTTTTTCCTTCTTTCTAAATTTTATTGTTTGTGAGCCATCTAGTCCTTGCTATTAGTTCTAGTACAAGTTTAAAAAAAAAAATTATCTTACTTTGAGTTCTTTGGGCAGGAAGGGCACAATCCCACCAGAGTCCTACCCTCTCCTAATGCTTCGCAGTAAAGAGTACCATTTAGCTTCACACCTATGATACCCCTACTCTCATTCTTTATTATTATTATTATTATTAAAAGATTTGAACCCGGCAATTTGTTAACTTTTAGTATAATATTTTGCTTGCAAATCCTGAAACAACTTCAATAACAATCCAAAAAAAAAAAAATTTCCATTAATCACAAAAACACACAAATTAGATGAATAAAAAAATAAAACAATCTAGCAATTAGAAGGATAAATAAAGAATTCACCTTGTAGGGACCTGCATTTCATTTTAATATCATCCTTCTTACACTTCTGAATCCTAAAAAAATCGATTATCTTCCTCTGCGATAACCCTAGCACACAAAAATCAAACCAATCAAAACGCACATTTGTTACTCTCAAAACGACACTACAATCACATAAAAAGATTCAAAAGCAAAAATCAAATTCCCCTACTTCTTACACGTCTCTGGCCATCTCCAGAGCACTTGTTACAAATCCACGAGCCAATCGGAACCCTAACAACAATCGGTCTCAAGCACTTCATGTGATATCCTTTATCACATTTATCACATAACAACAGCTCCTCCGATCGTTCCCCGGAGCGGCATTGTTCGCAGCTGACATCGCCGTAGTCCTCCCTCTCCACCACCGCATACGCCGCCTTCTGCAGTATCTCCGTCAACAGCTTCATCCTCTTCGGAGGCGGTGACGGCGGCGGTGACCGCCTCCGAGGTGCCGATGTGCGGCGGCGAGAGCTGATTTGGCGCCTAGCTGCCGCCGTGGTGGTGGAGGTTGGAGGCATTGGAAAATTGGGAGCTGAGCGGAGGGTAGAATTGGAATTCTCGAAGCTAATTTGGTGTTTTTTTTTTCTGAGAATGAATTTGGTGTTTGTTTGTTGCACTGCAGAGAGAGAGATATCAGAAGGTCTTTTTATTTTTTTTCCCAGTCGCGGGTAATGGCGAGAGATGCTAACGTGCGCCGGGTGAGTGCACGGAATTTGATGTAACGGCCGTGACGGGGTTTTGGATTTTATAGCCGTTTGATAATTAAAAGACAAGAGTGGCCTTTATTTATTTATACTTGGTAATAACCTATGTGGGAACACTTTTAAAATTATGTTTTATAAAATTTATATATTTTTTAAATTATTTTTTTATATATTTTTGAATTATTTTAATATGTTAATATTAAAAATAATTTTTTAAAAAATAATAATAAAATACTATTTTGATATATTTATGAGTGAAAAGCAACTGCTAAAACATCCTCAAACATTCTTTTGCTTTATTTGTTTTTTCGTTTCAAAAATATTTTTGATAAAATTTAAAAAAATTTTATTTTTTTATTTTAAATTAATATGTTTTTGGTGTTTTCAGATCATTTTAATGTACTAACTACTAATATCAAAAATAATTTTAAAAAAATAAAAAAAATTATATTATGATGTATTTTAATCCTTAGCTTTTGTTTCAAAATAAATAAAAGGAGTCAAAATTTTATATAAAGGGTTACTTTAGATTTCTTTTTCTGTATAAATATTGGGTGTGCCTATGACTAATAAAACAAGGGAAGAAAAATGACTAGTGCTCGATTTCATGAACTTGTTTTTCAATTTTAATTTTTTTGAAAATAAGCATACTTGTATGGTATCATATTAATGGGCTCGATTCCTTCTTTCAAATTGATGTGATGATCAATTTCCAAGTCTAGCCTCTAAATTCTTGATCTTTTCCTTGTTTGTTGCCATAATAACCTTGCTTTGATACCAATGTGAGATCCTAATCAAAGCTATGTAATTTGTTTAGTGAATATAAAATTCTATTTAGGGTGAGAATAGACCACATTAATTTCTCTTAAATAAGCTTGCTTTATTAATGATAATAAAAAAGTTTAAATATAAATAAAAATTAACAATTATTTCTAATTCTTAGATCACATCTCTAAGAAATAGGACACCAAGAGCTAATAATAACTAAATAACTAAATTTTATTCAAAAATAATTAATAACTAATTAATATATTCTTAAGCAAGGAAGCTTGTGGACTTAATCAATCAATTAAGAATATCATTTTGATTTAAAAAAAGATTATTTAACTTGGTATAATCCGGATCATATGATCCAGAACTTACCCAATGTTAAGTTTAAGAAATATGGTGCCTAGCCTACGTGTTAATCACATAATTATAGATAATATTATCTTAAGGTCAAAATAAAACTAATAAACTATCTTAATTAATTATTTTTTATAATTTTTTTATCTTTTTAATGGAACAATAAAAAACTATCAAATGTGTTGGTGCACGTCAACCACCACATTATATTTATGAATTTGTTGCAAGTTATGAAAACTGTAGTTCTTGTTGGATAAAATTTATACACGATAGAATTGCAAATAGTTTAATGAAATAATAAAAAATACTTTATATAAAGTATTATTTATTTCATGATGTAATAGGAGTAATTAATTTTACAATATTTAAATTTAAAACCATCAATATTAATATATATATTTTTAAATTATTTTATAACCTCAATTTTAAAAGTATTCTTAACCAAACACATTAAATTATTTTTTCTTCAACCTCAATTTCAACTACAGTTTTAACCAAACATCTATTTTTTCAAACCAACCTCAACTAAAAGTACTTTTTATAAAATAATTTTTTTCAAACCACAACCACAACAGTTACCGCAATACCATACATACTCTATAAATTCAAGGGAAAAGGTAACATTAGAGATATTTAAAATTTTATCAATATTTTTTTAACTAAATTGTAAGTTTTTTTATTTATCATCGATGCATTGTAACTTTTTTACCTCCTTAAAATATTATAAATTCTAATTTCCATAAGATTAAAAGTTTTTGATATATTATATGTAATATCATTTAGTACACAAATTTTGATTAAAAAAAGCATTATTTAAAAAAATGTTCAGTGTTGGTTTTTTTTTTTTTTTGAAGGATGAAATGTGCTCCCACACCCATGTGTACTAGAGAAATTATATCATCATATTTGTCTCAAAACGAAAATTCAAGCTATCCCAACTAATTGGTTCTGAAGACTTTGAATTAATATGATATGCACAAAGAGATACGTCTTAAATCCAAATGAAATTAAAGTCTAAAGTATTTGCCACTTAACTAAGATGGTGTTTGTGAATTTCATGAGTTACATTATATTTATGTTATTAATGT
>Ga0325410_1007803_pt1 | contig 11666 bp, 10 predicted proteins | sample PopdelMetagenome_16_FD_206182 | JGI IMG/M metagenome (GOLD analysis project Ga0325410, IMG submission 206182) | Populus deltoides microbial communities from Bellville, Georgia, United States - Xylem-PdIQD-R3 | ecosystem: Host-associated > Plants > Phyllosphere > Stem > Wood/Secondary xylem... | reverse complement strand
AAATCCTATCATAAGTTCTCTTTTTTTTTAAATAAAAAAACTTAAATTTTAAATCTTTTTTATTTTTTTCAACTTAATTTTTTTTTATTTTTCGGTCTTTCTTTCCTCTTTTAGTTATCATTCCACTCCCCAATCTTTCTTCTTCTTCTTTTTAATTTTTGCTTTTTTCTTTTTGAAAAAATATTTTAGAAATTAAAATAAAAAATCAGGTTACAACAAACTCTGAATCTTCAAACATTATCTATAATGTGAAAGCCAAAAATCCAAGACAAGGAAGGCATCCCACCAGACCAACAATGTCGTCTCATTTTCACGTGAAAGCAACTCGAAGATGTTCGTACACTTGCCGACCATAACACCACCAAGCCCAAGAAAAGATTCTTTCTAAATGTCCCGTCTCTCTCTCTCTCGTGGCTTGTAGTGGGGGATTACGACAGAGGCGACAAGGAGGTGATGGCGATGCAAAGACAATGGCGATGAGGAAGGCAATGAGAGGTGATGGTGATGCCAGGACAAGGACGGTGAGAAACAATTATCTGAATTTAAACAATGATTATGAGAAGATTTACTTGACACACTAGTTGAGGCAGTGGTTAATCTGGATGAAAATTATGATAATCATGTGAGAGATGGTTTGTGGGTTGTTTGAATTAGGTTTTAGGTGTTGAATCAACAAGAAATTCTAGCTTAATTTTATTTGATGGCTACATTACTTCACAAATAAAATTAATGATTGCACAGAAGAATTCTGTAATGAAGCAAGCACCAAAAAAAGTACATGAACATGAAAAGAAGAAGAACAGAACAGGAAACGGAAACCTTTGCCAAAGGATCTATGGTAGTTAATAAACAGGAGCAGCTCTTTTCAATTTCATGGCTGCTCTGGGAAAACTTTGTGCAAGAAATTGAGGAAACGTTTTGCATACAATTTGGGCTCAACTGCAGAAATCGACAGAGGGTCAAATTTTATGGATTTGCAAGCATGCTCAACTTTCTTTTTCACATTGTATTCCTGTAATATATCTATTACGCCCATGTAGAGAACAACATCGTAAACCTCGAAAAGTTCAATCTCTGCTGAATCAACCTCGTCCCGCGTCAGCTTGTGGCTAGCCTGAGCTGGCATGTTCACTCCTAGCTGCACCCGCAACCTAATCACACGGCAATCAATCAACAGTTTACCTATCTAGTATCTACTGCTTGATATATAAGTGAACCTATCGACTGACAACATCTCGAAATGTCGAGCTGAGCACAGCTGAAATTATCGTGTTTAGATTGCTAGAATATAAAACGATAAGTTTAAATTCATCCATGAAAGTTTGCTTGGTATCATTGCTAGCCGGTTAGGGACCATATCAAAGAAAGTTGAAACCAATGACTTAGAAGACGGCCAAAATGGTCACAGTTCAAGTAAAAAATCGATCTTCAGAAGGAAGAATATGGTGAAATCAGATATCAGCAGACGAACATCATAGTAGTTCAAAAACTGTTTGGAGGAGCTGATAGAATTAACAGGAAGGAATGCTCATAACTAGGTCCAACAAAAACTGTTTTGTGAGCTTAGATCAAAGAAACTGCCACGACTTCAAATTTCAACTGAATTATTATATGGTGTGATAAAATCTAAAATTGAAATATCTCAGCTAAATATGTTTGGTAAATTATTAGCAGATTTGCTTATCATTTCCATAAATGTAAACGTTTTCACATGAAGGCATGGAAAAGACTAAAAAGATAGTCAAACATATACTGTTCATGGTAGTTGTATAAATTTCTATACGCATAATAACTTATGAGACCCAGGAGGGGCAAAGCAACATTTATACTGAGGGTGCTAAAGATAAACATAACTCTTAAATGTTTAAATAGGTTAAAAGGCTAACTCAAACTCTTCATAATACCAGGTACGATTGGCCAGCTTAGCACCGGAAAATCTCATTCTATTGGCATTAAAAGGTTGTAACTAGAAAAGGTACCTTCCAGTGCCAGGCAGCAAGAGATCAACCTCCCTCTCACCATGAGAGTATGCTTTCAATGTATTTCCTCTGATGTGAGGTCCTGGTGCAGTGCTCACAAAGCCAGGTTCATGGGTCACTAGGAGAAGGCCTTTTGGAGGAGTCGAGAGATGCCCTTGCGAGTTTATACCTGTTGGATGCAAAAATGAGGTGCCATGTACTGAATAAACATGGCCACATGCACAGACACTATAAGAAAGAAGATAGGTGATGTTCCTCCGAAGTCTATGCATATTTTTTGTTGCCACGGCGATGATACGGAAAATGTTGTTAATGGATTCCAAATCTTGAAACTACCTGGTAAACTCCTAATCTAATTTAAAACGATGTAAAGAATGCACACCAAAACCACGAGTTATTTAACTGCAAGTAACAAATAATCTAATATAGCATTTTTGAAAGGCATACCCAAATTCACCATCCACAAACGCATCAATAAATGTACACTTTCTACTCCACTTGCATAAGTCAGCTAGAGGATGAAGGTCAGGTTAAGGAGGGTACCCCAACCACAACATACTGTAGTCCACAGATGAAATTTCTCACTTACCTATTATCCCAGTCTGACCACTCTTGGTTTGCTTTTCCAAACTAACTGCCACTAGGCTTGGTTTATTGGAACCATTTTTGCCACAACTAGTCAAAGCATCTTACCACCCATGTTAACCCTCAAAAGGCATAAACTTAATTTTAGTAAATATTTGCTCCTCTCTGAATAATTCATCAATCCAAGTTCCAGTGTAAGAACCAAACCACAGACTTAAGAATTCACATCAAGATAATGTTTCTCATCTTCACTTTGTAGACAATTCTGGAATTCTATACTGTCGCATAAACATTTCCCAACTGGCATAATGCAACAGTGATTGCCCAGAAAACTATTTTCTGGTAAATTCAACTCTTATCTGTAACATACCTTGAAGCAAAATCTCGATCAATTAGTCATCCTTCAACATTTCCTGCAGATGACTCCATTTTTTTACTTTATTATGGTGAAACTGTAGTGGTTAGAATTATCCTAAATTCATAAATACATATAGCAAGAGAGATATGATACTCACTGCACAATTCAACACTTTAATGGACCATTAGAAACTATGGAAAAATCAAGAGGCAATTAGAACTAAATTCAGTTAGGTATGTGATTTAAAAAAGGTGTTTGTATTGGAGGAACACCTACCATCTGCAGGTAAACCAGCATCATTCAGCATTGTAGCTGGAGGTTCTAAGATGGATCTCAACTGTTCAGGTGCTCTAAAATGTAATCCCAAGAGAAGGCTATAATCAATTATCTGTTGAGATTCTAAAAAACTGCAGTCCAAAGAGAGTTGCCTGCACAGGAGGAAAAATATTTATACTAACAATTAGAAGGTAGAAGGCTTGGTCAGAAAATCAATTACTACTAAAGAATGATATTCTTATGGATTCATTTTGAATGATATTCAACCTGTAGTATGAACAACAATCATTGGAAGAGAACTAATGTTCACATGAAAATCACAGAACTTCACGATGAGAATACTATATGAAGAAGCATACTTCTTCCATTTCTACATGTCTCGGGACTTCGCATAATAATTGCGAGTGGCATTAGATGCATTATCCTATCTACATGTTTCTAATCTTATCTGAACACCTATGCATAGATGAAATGAATAGCAAAGTTTGAGGTTACTTCCCACTTGAGATCAACATGGCAAAAGTGATTTATACAGAGAAAGATTATGTTGGGGAATACCTAGGTTGCTGTATTGAACAATCACTGAGAAAAGAATGCAGATTTAACAACAAAGTTCACATTAGTGCAACATCATAATCCAAAGTTAGAGATAAGAAAACAAATGATGTCAGCACATGGATGATAGAAAATCAAAAGAACTTACTTGAAAAGCGATTTTCGTAATAATTTGTCCATAAGAAACTCGTATTCTAGATCAAGATCTTTTAACGTGGTATTTTCTCCAACCTTATCTTCATCTGTGTATCTCCCTTGAGTTGACCCCTTCAGGTCAAAGCGGCGATGAATTCTTAATTCTGTGCAAAACATATTTCCCATGACTACAAAACGTACCTATAAAGAATAAGAAACACAAAACCCTCACTAAACATAAGTGACAGGAATGGCAGAAAGTAATATAGGGGCATATGAAAGCTGCCGATACCTTTCTCCCACCTCTCAATGTAATTCGGTGAACCCCAAAAAATTTTGTGATGAGTGTATTTTCATACTTCCCTACATGAATGTAATAGTTTGGAAGCATCTGCAGAAGGGTCTGTATAGACAAAGAAGAACATACATGCATTTATAATACTATTTTGATTAAGAAAACAAAATTAAGTTAAAATTACAATTTTCCATTTCACAAAAACACCTAGAGAATGCATCCAGTTAGGACCTCCAATTTGATAACCACCAATATCATAATATTTTACAGTTTAGGATTCGGAGATTCATTAGAATCAACCCTGAATCTGTAAGCAGAACTTTCAACATGATAAAATTACCTAGTGAAGTACTTTGGATCAAATGGTTAAAGTGCAATTCTACTATGTTGATTAATCCCTTTTTTCCCTCAAGATTTTTACATTGCAACTTTTGGTTAGTGGACCTTTTTTTTTTAAAGAGAATAAACCATACTCCTATGCGTGCCTTTATTTTTGTTGAGATACATCTGCTAAATGTATCCCATTTTTATATGCAATGTTTTCTCACTAATCAAGTTTTATTAACCAAGTCTTGATTTATACACAGATTAGTTTAAGAAATATACACAACTGACCTCGTCAAGCTTGATATTGAGGCAAATAAACAAGCCATTTATCAAGAAGATAAAAGTTTTGATTAACATTGTCCACCGTCAAGAAGTTCCTTATGGAACTAAAATAATACCTTGAGGTGCACACTAGATGGTTTTCAAAATAGAGGTCCTAAGAAGGAGAAATTGTTAAGCAGTCTATGAACTCACCCATAAAGTAAGCCGATAGTGAAATGAACATGTATAAAAAGTGAATTGACCTTACATGATGACGTATGAATCCATCCATGTCTTGTGCATTTATTTGCCTGGTCTATAGGAGAGTTGGCAAGTCTACCAAGCAATTTTTTCAAAGATGTAAACATAGACAGAAGTTTCCTCTCATTCGGGTTGGAGGAAATCCCCTCCTGCTCATAGTTGTAATGATTTTAGGCTTTCATTTGTTGGCAACATTAATTGTCCTTTGAAAAGATTTTTTTATTATTTATCTTCTCTTATCAAATCTTAATTTCCTTTTCTGTAACTTTTTTTAGAAGAATATGGATTTGCAAGAATTTTTCCAGGCAAAATCAATATTGCTAACACGTCAAAACCTAATATCATGACACCTATGGGCAACACTTGGATAAGAGGAAATCAGCGTCCAATAGAAACATGCCTCGAGGCTTCTATTATCCGCAACTTCTTGCCAAAAATAAATATATTTGGAACTTGATGACTTAAGAAACTTGATAGAAGCACGTCACATTAACCCATAGCATATAAACCAATAAAGTACCAAACAACACATAAATAGAACCCAATGATAGATGCACAATATGCATCTTTAGGTCAATAAAAATGCAACACAAGCAATGATCAGCTAGACTAGACAAAGACCCTTTGTCATTAATGATATAGAATATGTTTTTCACAGAAACCATCCAGTATCCTTTTTGTTCTCCCCTTAACCCCATAAATTCTGCAAATGAAACCTTACAACCCTAATGGTGCAACTAATGATCTTAAAACATATACATACTATCGAAGCTTCAAGTCCTACTTCTTTTCTAGCTTACAACTCTCCATATTTACACAAATGTATTTATATGCTAGTGAAGTTCATTTTGAACTTGCTACTTATCCATGGGAAAAACTCCCAGCTTCAATGGGTAACTGGACTCTAGTCTCCAATAGAATAAAGCAGATGCTGAAAAGCAGCACACCCTAATGCTCACCTAATCATGGTATATAAAGCCTTAACCAGCCATATGAATTATTCAGTCTCCACGCCTTGAAACTTTTTGATCTAAAAAGCCAATTAACTGGTAGCAAGAAAAGACAAGGTATTCCTAATATATGCATCAAAATCATGAAAGTATCTCCAGAGCCATCATTTATCTTCCTTTCTACTAATTATGCTGTCATGAAGAGAAGATACACTCTTCAGGCCCTCAATAACTCTGAGAAACTCCATGCTTCTCTTTGAAAGACTTTAACTAGGATGGTGATCACATTCCCTTCATCATCCACCAAATATCTCTTATTAAGATTTAGTAAAACAATGAAGGGAAAGCCCTTAAGAACTAAGCTTTATTAAACATTTAGTAAATACCAAATGAATATGTCGATAACCACCCCCCAGATTTCAATTTCTGACCCTGAGAAAGAGAGAAAAAAAAATAAAGTTTACAGAATCATGCAGAAATAAGCGGGCATCCTTCACAAGAATCTTTAAGCATGATTGTGAATAAAATCTCAACATGTAACGCATTTTTCATGCTTTATTCTGTATTTTAAACCCTATTGAAAGCATGCTTTATGATGTCTATGTAGCAGGAGGATTTTCCTTCAAAAGCAAGACAAATATCAGTAACAATTGCTAGAAAGTTCCATGCAGGATCAAATAGGATTTGTTTGGCATCTCCATTTCCTAGATGGGTTTTAATATGAACAATCAATTTCAAACCTCAACTATAAAGAATCTACAGATCCATATATGGAAAATTATTTAAAGAAAACCAAAAGGAATATGGAAACAGAAGCACACAGATACTCAACCCTACTAAAATAATAGCAAATAAAGCACCCAAGGCCACATCATGAAATGACATATTTTCATGGATGTTAGACAACTGTAAACTTCATTAAAAAAGGCAAGTTGCCGTAGAAACACAGGGAACTTTGGGCAAAATAAGAGATCAGATTATATTCAGAATGAAAGTTTCTCTGAATTCAAACCTTTAGTTCGAACTTTTTTAATGTCTTAATCACAAATCTATCATCATGTGAAAGATAGAAGAGACTGCCACTTTTTCCAGGGGAAGAAAGCTCCCTTAGACCATCATCACCGCAAATGGACATCATGTAATCAGCTGCATCTAGCTTGAACATCTCCCTTAAATTCCTGAAATGACAATCCCATACAAATTGACAATGTCTCACGTGTAAAATTATTGAATATCAAGCTTTCTTCTTCACACTCACTTTCATAAATATCTTGGAGACTTGTGGTAAAAACTTTTATTTTTCTTTCCACAGTTTAACCTAAAGGGAGGCATTAACATAACATGTCTAATTGAAAATGCAAATAGAAGAACACAAGAAAAAAAAATTCATGGCATCCACTTCTTTCTAATGATCAGAGGAACAACCTATTGGTGTACCCTGGCATACCAGGTACTTCACTTCTGAACTTTAACACGAAGGTCATAGGAAACAGGAAACTCATATTCATAAATTGTAAGGGAAACTGTAATCAGTTCTTTGTTCATTTTGAATTGAGCATCGGCCACATCCTCTAAATCCTAATATGGTCAAGAGTGTTTTGTCACTGTAATCAAAGGTCCTGGTTTAATTTGAACAAAGACATATTTTGAGAACAGTTATATGATTCCTTTTCAGCTGGAAAAAAGAACACACAAGCTCACCAGTTTACAGCTAGAAGTCATTTGGGATAGATTAAAAACCTATGGCACAGTTCTCATGTAGCTGTTTTTTCATATATTTAAGATGTGTGCTGCTTTTATTTTAATGTCTCTTTTTGCGAGTTATGCAAACATATGGTGACAAATACCTGAAGACCATAGGGCAGTAGTCTTTCCAATAGAAATCAATAGAATAGTGTGGAGGTGTAAACTGGGAACCCTTTCTGGGAAAATACATCCTTATTCTAGCTCGATCTCCAAAATCAGAATCTCGAACTTCACGCATAGGCACTGGTGTAATCTTGCCAACAGTGTACCTGTGAACTAAAGATCAAATATTTTGCAAGAATGCTAATGTGCAAGAATATGTTCAAGAAAATTTAAAAGTAGAAAACTTTTATTTAAAAAGTAACATGAACATGCACATGCCTGAAAGAGCTATCAACCATGGCCAAAAACCAAACTATTAAAATACCAATTTAGTCCATTTAAACTAGGATGATCAACTTCCTAAGAGTGAAAGCTTATAGCATATGATGGAACAAAAAAATAAAAAAAGATGTCTGATTCCACCCTGGATGTGATAGCATGCACGCACACACCAAGTAACTTAGATTTTAATAGTTGAAGTAGCTCTCAAAGAGATCATACCAAAAATCTTCACATATGGTCCATCTAAAAAAACAAAGAAAGAAAATCCACCTGTAGTCAAATGTTTTAAGATATTGACTACTAAATTAAAACTTTTTACCAGCTAACAAGCATAACATTTTTTTATTAGTAACAAGAATTTTATATGCTAAAAACCCATAGGTTGTAACGTTGCTTGGATAGTGATATCACTATGGATCAAATGCTCAGATATTCCAATTCCCAATAGCCTGTCACATTTTGCTAGTTTCCAGTAGCACCTGTGAGACTAAAGAGAACGTGCAAATACAATAAGCATTGCCCATGCAGGCTGCAGCAGCACATTTCTGATGAAAGTGATACAGTCAATTCTAGTCCAGTTTTACAAAAGGGCTTAAAGAATTGTGTCATAATCAAATAATGAACAGTTTGAAAGCAGAAAACGGATACCAGAAACAAACAAAAATAAGGGTAAAAAACAGATGAAGCAGTATAAAGCAGGAAAGATGGACTTCAATGTCTATCCATTTACCTTATACCAAGTTGCAAATTAAGCATTAGATAATAGCTCCGTTGTCCTTCAAAAATATCCACACATGACTTCCTTTTTGCTTCTTTCACATGAAATTTTTTTCTCTGTTTAGTTTTGCGGGATAGCTCTGTACCTCTAACTTTCTCGTTTTTCAAAACTCCTTGCAAGTATTCCCTTTCATAAACTACAGTAGAGTTATTCTCCACCCCACTTTGACCTTCTTCAGAGGTTTGGGACAGCATACATGATGGTTCACGATATATAAATTCTCCGGAAGGATTACATAGACTCCATTTTTCATCTAGTAAGGCATTTCTTTGTGATAATCGGCCAGGATCTTTTAAGATTTTACTTATTGACATTTTCCTAGATAGACTGCCCAAGACATTTGGTTTTGGAACCCTGACTTCCTCTGAATTTGTAGAGGAACTATGAGATAACAAATTTCTTCCAATTCCATCACAGCCTATGGAGCTGCCCCACTTCCTTAGAGACGGATGTTTAGTTCCAGCTGGGAAGAATGTTCCTTTTCCATCCTTAAGGCCCATACTCCACATTCCAAAGTAGTATCCCCCATCTGCAAACCTATAAACTCCAGATCCATGTCTAAGACCATTTAGCCAAAAGCCATCAAAAACATCACCATTTTCCCATTTCATAACCCCTCTACCACACATTTTTCTGCCTTTCCAATTCCCGATATACATATTTCCATTATTCCAAGAGTACCTGCCACAGCCTTCATTCATCCCCTCCTTCCAAGAACCTTCATAAACATCTAAATTAGAATATCGTTTCATTCCAAGCCCATGCTGTATATTCATTCTCCAGGCCCCTCTGTATTCAGACCCATCAAGTCCTGTAAAGGTTCCAATTCCATGAAGGTAACCACCAGAGAAATCACCTTCATATATTGCTCCTGATGACCAAAGTATTTGTCCTTTCCCAGTAATTTTACCTTCTTCCCAGTCACCCTCATACACTGTTCCATCGGACCATATATATTTACCCTTGCCATGGGGAAGTGATCCCTTAAAGCTACCAATATAGACATCTCCATTTGATAGGGGCTTCTCATCGATACTGGAATATGGAAAGTAACAAATCAGGAAATTTTCATTGTTATTGTTGTTATTATCAAGAGTGACAAAAGATGATTTTTTGCAAGTCCAAAAGCTTACCCTCACCTTACAAAAAAAGAAAAATAAGGAGACGGGTCGACAGAAAGGAAGATTTGGTAACAAGATGAGTACCTTTCACTGTCTTCAATGTCTAATAAGCGACGCAAGAGCACCATTTGCTATTGTGGTCCTGAAAATACGATACAGTTTATCATTCTTCAATGATAGATCCACAAGATTCCTCCACATGTAAGCATTTCATATCATATAAATGTTAAAAATTAAACATCATTCTCAATTAATTCCATGATTATGTCCCAAATATTTGATGAGCATGCCAACCACTGAATTAAAAAGAATTAGAATCTTCTAACCAAGAAAACAGATGGTAAATATCAAAACTCCCGTATAGCTATAGCTCCCTGATTCCTCATTCTCCACCGGTTACAAAAAACAAAGACAATGGCCATGGGAAAATTCCCTCTTACGAAATCAATAAAACCACGAAACACAGTGGTATTTCTCTCATTTGCACCAAAAAAATCCATCCATTAGGTCTGCCACTGTGAATAGAAACTAAATATGAAATTATTACATAGAAATAAACATATTGTTTGGATCCCCCAGAAGAATAGTAACCCTATTAAACCCCAACATCACCATTAAGCTAAGCGAATACAAAAGGACAGGGGGGAAAAAAAACCCTCAAAGAAAAACCATGATCTTTCAAAACCATTAAGGGAAAAAAAAGACATGAAAATGAAAATAACCAGACAACACAAACACACACACAGAGGAAACAAGCCCTGAAAGAAATAATAAACTCACCTGAAACATACTAGAAAATAAATCCATGCATCCTCCAAGCAATTAAGCAGCAACAAGAAGATGAATCCCAAAACTTTTTAGCTCCAAAAGGAGCAAAACAATAAAATAGAAAAAAGGTTGTATCTTGTCCTGTTGCCCTCCAGATCCTCTCCTGATGTTGCCGCCACAAATTGACCCTTCACCTCTTTTATCTCTCAAAAAACATTAAATTCTGCCTTTCTTTCCTTCCCTGTAAAAAAAAAAAAAGAGTGTCTTTCGTTTCCTTTTCAAGTGTTATGCCTTGTTGGGCTGCTGTCTGTTGTCAGTCAATTTGCCATGCATCAAGTTCCCTTCCTTTCTGCCTACTTTCACTTCCTCTTTTCCTTTCCTAACATTCCGTTTCCTTCGTAAGTATTTTGACTTTCACGTTCAGCTCTCCTATCTCCAATCTGAAGAGACAAGAGCAGCAGCATGACATGAGCATCCCATCCACTCTCAGAATCTTGCCCTCGTGTCCGACCACCACTAGTGGGACCTACGTCTGTTTTTTTGCAAGCATGGAATAGTGTCTGGGACGATGATAACGGTGATTCAGAAAATATTTTTTTTATTAATTTTTTTTAATACCAAGATATAAGAATAATTTAAAATTATAAAAAAAACATTAAAAAAAACCAAAAATTTTCAAAAGCATAAAAACAAACACATTACGTATATGTTTGTTTTTTCGTCACAAACAGTATTTAAAAAAAATTAATTATTTTTTTGAATTTTTTATAGATTATTTTTTTATATTAATATTAAAAATAATTTTTTTAAAAAAATACTTTTCCAGTAAAAAACATTTCGGCCAAGTGACATCTACTTACTGATTTGACCGCATTTTCGTGGGGCCC
>Ga0325410_1007799_pt1 | contig 11667 bp, 7 predicted proteins | sample PopdelMetagenome_16_FD_206182 | JGI IMG/M metagenome (GOLD analysis project Ga0325410, IMG submission 206182) | Populus deltoides microbial communities from Bellville, Georgia, United States - Xylem-PdIQD-R3 | ecosystem: Host-associated > Plants > Phyllosphere > Stem > Wood/Secondary xylem... | reverse complement strand
TATAGATTGTCTTGATAAAGGTCCTGCCTGGATAAACAATGATGACTGGAATCAAATGATCAAAGATGTTTGGTCCACCCCTGAATTTCAAAGGAGATCTGAATCTGCTAGAAGGAATCGATTAACCCAAACAAATGGCAAAATAAACACTCATTCTGGAGGAACAGTGTCATTTGCATCATATTGAGCTAACATGGTAAGGATTTTTTTTTATGCTTAAGATAATAAATTAAAATTTGTATATTTATCTTTTATAATATTTATTAATCTTGAAAGCAAGAGGAAGCTGGTGGAAAAGAACCTCCATGGGATGATGTCTTTTCAGCTTTGCATCAAAGTACTAAGCATTCTGGTAGCTTCGTCGACAACAAGTCTAAAAAAGTGGTTGTATGTATTTTTATTTGATTATTTCTTAATATAACTTAAGTATTATTCAACATTCAAATTAATTTATTGTTGCATGTATTTCATTTGTAGGAAAATTATAAAATGGAGATGATTTCAAAGTATGGAACTGATCGGGAAAATCATCCTTCATTTGATGGAGCAGCTTGGTGTGTGGCTTCAGGAGGAGTTACAAAGGGTAGGGTATATGGTGCACCTCGTATGCCAAAATCAAAAGTTAGTACAAGCTCTTCATCACATTCCTACTCGGTGGAGTCATCATATCCCAGTTCATCGTATCGAGCATTGCAAAAGGAGATAAAGGATAAAGAAGAGGAGATAAAGAAAAAAGATGATTTTATTCTTGAAATGAAACGACAGATGGATTCCATGAAAGAATATCTTGTGAACAATCTTGGATACCATGGTGGGACATCAAATATTGATCAAGGTATGCCACCACCTTTGACTCCATCAATACCACCTCCTATGGCTCCTCAGATAATGACACCTATGGGTCCTGCATTTCAACCAATTTTTCGACCTACACCTCGACCTTTATATCCTGCTCAATCTTCTGTTGATCCACAATATCATGGTTCGTCTTCGCAACCAGCACCATGATTGTATTTTTTGTTGTTTTTTTTTATTGTATTTGAACTTAATTGTATTAATGCAAGTTTAACTAAATTTTTATAATATGAATATTATTTTTATTTTGTTTTTTATTAATGATATAATTATTTTTAATATTAATTAATTTATGTTGGTTATATATATTCTACAACTTTTAAATTATCCATAAATAATTAAATAAATAAATTAAAAGTGATTTTAATAAATAAATAAAAATTAATTTAATAAAAAAACAAATGCAATCACCAACGGATTCTCCGTTGGTGATTGCAACTTATGCATGAATCAGCAACGGAGAATCCGTTGTTGATTCACAAAATGAGCAACGGATTTTTTGTTGTTGCCAAATCAGCAACGGAAAAATCCGTTGCAAAAAAATCAACAACGATAAATCTACTTTTGATTTTTACTGTTGCTGATTTTATTACTAAATTGTTTTAGCAACGGATGTTAGCATTATTTGAACGGAATCATCCGTTGCTAATTACTCTATTTTTTAGTAGTGATTATAACATCCCTAATCTGATCACTACCACAGCTCCAATGGTGGGATCAGGACGTTTTGCATCACGAATTCGTTGAAGCTTTTTCTCTCAATATATGTGGCTATATATGTGGCTGTCAATATTTAATGATATTTTAAAAAGCTAATATCATAATTTCTTTTTATATGTTATTTTCAAAAATTATAATTTATAACTTTTCAAAGACCATATACATATAATCTTCTCATGGTCGTGTAAAAGCTAGCTGCCGCTTGAGCCACAAGAATTCAATTGAATATATATATATATATATGAAATCCTTTTTCACGGTAGAAATTACATAATTGGAATTTTTTCTAATTTTTTTATGACAAATCTCTTTTATTTTTTTGAAATTTTTCTTAGATTTTTTTTCTTTCTTTTTCACTATACTTGGTATATTTATCACTTTATACTTAATCTATTTATCACCAATTTTTTTCTTATTTTCATTTTTTTTGTAATATTTTTTAGTTTTTTTTCTATATATGTTTTTTGAAAAACAAATATTATATTTTATTCTTTATATGTAGAATATTTATCATTCTACATTTGATTTATTTATACCATTGTTTTTGTTTTTATCTTTAGTTTTTTTTTTTTTTTTGCTTACACTTTCTTATAAATCATTAATTATACAAAATTAAAAGTAAATGGTGTTTCATTGTAGTAATTGTAATATTGTTCTATTTTTCTACTACATTAAAAATTAATTTGAGATCTTATACATCTTTATTAAAACATATGGTTTTTATTTTATTTTATTAAATATAAGCATCAATTTTTTTATTCATAATTATATTATTTACTCGATTTTAAAAAATATATTAATAACACTTGTATATTTTTTCTTTTGCCTTGGAAAAAAATATTATTCGACCTGCAACAAGGTGAGTTGAATAGAAATGTTAATGTTTTATTTATTTATTTAGTTAAATACATGTACATGCTTTTCAATTTATAATTAAGATTTGTTTATAAAAAAAAAATCCATTGAAAAAACTTAAATGTTTATTTTTTTTATCAAAAAAATATCCAACCCGTAGTAAATTATGGATAAAATAATTTTCAAATGAAAATTTAAAAATAACTTCAGCATCTCGGATTGATTGTATTTGGGGGAGTGGGTGTGCATGTGAGGAGTTTTTTTCCCCCTTCATCCAATGAAAATCAAATCTTATGATATAACCAGTGCGATCACTTGAAAATATTTGTTCTTAATTATTATTTTTTTGTTTCAGGATTTGTTTTTATTTTGAGTGATGAGAAGAGACTCTGTGTCTTGAAGTTTGGTTTTTATTTTCTTATTGAGAAACTTTTCTTTATTTTTAGATTACGCAAAACAACAATTAATAATATTCTCAAAACCTCATGCATCTTTCTGCGTTGCAAAAACATAAACAAATTAAACAATCATCTAGTAGGTGATATAATAATAAAAATTTAGGACTAAAGAGTTTGCTTTTTTTATAGTTTTAGATTCGAGTCTTGTGGTTGCTAATATGATGGTCACTGTAAGTTTACATGATTGTTAACTTCAGAATTCGTGAGATTAGTTGAAGTGCACGTAAACTGGCCTGAACACCTACGTTAATTAAAAAAAAAGCATAAACAAAACAACTTAGATTGAAAATATAAAAAAATAATAAGAAAAAAAATGATGAAACATGAGTAAATATTGCAGATTTCTATTTATATATAGGTTTTTATAATGAATATACATTAAAAAAAAATTATTCAGCCATTATCAATTTAAATTAATAGTTATACTTAATTATTATCCAACTTCTCCTATAAAAACTTAGAGTGTGTGTAGTTGCGGTTGCTTTTCAAAGTAGTTTTTACTCAGAAATGCATTAAAATAATATTTTTTTTATTTTTTAAAAATTATTTTTGATATCAGCACATCAAAATTATCTTAAGACACCAAAAACAAAATATTAATTTGAAGTAAAGAAAAAATTAAAAAAATTATATTTTTTCAAAAATACTTTTAAAACACAAAAACAAACATAGCTTAAGCGGGACCATCATCCGCTTAATTTACTTGAAATAAATGAATGAATGAAATTTCTTCAAAGTAAATGTGTATTGTACACTACAACAAATTTAAGTCATTTCTTATAGTTAGAGCATCTCCAATGCAAAAAGCTAAATTGAAGAGTCAAATTGATAAAATGACTTTTTAAATAGTATAAATATAGCTTTTTTTATTATATGCATTCCAATGGTAAAAAGCTATTTAGAAAAACCATTTATATTTTAATATATTTCATGTTAAATTAATTTTAATATAATTATATAACTAATTTAGATATTTTATATATAATATAATTATGATGTTATTAATTATATAATTAATATGAGTAATTTATAAAAGTAATATAAAATTAATGAAATAATATGAAAATTAAAAGATATAATTTAAAATTAAACTTCAAATTTATTTATATGAATATTTTTAATTTTCAGTTTTATATGTTACTGTTAAAAATTTAATTTCTTAAAAGTAAATTCAAATTCAAACTTTGAAAAAAACCGTCAATATTTTAAATTTTGATTTTCAAATTTTTTTAAAAAAAATTCACGCTTTGAAAAAATGACCGCCACCATTTTAAATTTTAAAATTTAAAATTTTGAAAAAATGACCACCAACATTTTAAATTTTAAAATTTCAAATTTTAAAAAAATGACTGTCAACATTCTAAGATTTCAAAATTTGAAAAAATAATCCATCTATAAATATTCTCATATACCTTAACATTTTTTCTCATTATTCCATTTTTTCTCTCCAATCAAAAATATATTTAATTAAAATTCATCATGAATCATTCTAATTTTAATTTTTATGATGCTTTTGATTTTTATGATGACGCTGCTATGTTCGCTTTTCAAGTTGCTACCGCTGTGGTTGTTGAAGAAGAATCGAATAATCAAGGGCGGAGAACAGGGTATTGTGGCTCTATTCTTGGTCACAATATTGTCAATCGTAATAGAAAAGAAGGTGAGTTAAGGTTATATAATGATTATTTTGCTGAAAATCCTAAATTCAGTGAAACTCAATTTCGAAGAAGATTTAGGATGAGTCGTCGTCTTTTTTTTTCAGATTGCAAATGCAGTGGAAGCTTATAATCCATATTTTAAACAAAGGACAGATGCTCTTAGTATTCTTGGTTTATCTTGCCTTCAAAAGGTAACTGCAGCTCACAAAATACTTGCATATGGTATTCCTGCAGATCTTACTGATGCATATCTTCAAATTAGAGAAAGCACTACGATAGAAAGTCTTAGAGTTTTCGTCAAAGCAATCGTAGAAGTTTTTGGTGATTGGTATCTAAGGGCACTAAACGAGACCGATATTTGTCGATTATTATCAATTGGAGAGCAGCGTGGATTTCCATGGATGTTAGGGAGCATTGACTGTATACATTGAAAATGAAAGAAATGCCCAATTGCATGGCATGGGATGTATACTGGTCATTGTTGTGAACCAACTATAATTCTAGAGGCAGTGGCTTCACAAGAACTTTGGATATGGCATGTCTTTTTTGGAATGCCTGGATCATTAAATGATATTAATGTTCTTGATCGATCACTATCTTCGCTGCACTTGCTGAAAGTCGTACTGCTTCTGTCAATTATACAATTAATGGGCATGAGTATACAATGGGATACTATTTAGCAGATGGGATTTATCTTAATTGGTCAACCTTTGTAAGACAATCCCAAGACCATTAGAAGCAAAGAGAAAATATTTTGCAAGCAAGCAAGAGTCTGCAAGAAAGGATATGGAGCGGGCATTTGAGGTGCTCCACTCTCGTTTTGCAATTGTATGTGAACCTGTTTGATACTGGGATGAAGAAACGCTTGCATATATTGTGAAAGCTTGCATAATAATGCATAATATGATTATTGAGGATGAAGGATCAATGAACCTTGGATTTGACCATGAGCATGAAGTCAATTCCTTTATATCAGTGTCACATGGTGAAATACCAGAACTACATGATTTTCTTCAAACTCATAATCAAATTAGGGATAGAGTAACTAGCTCTCAACTACAAGAAGATTTGATCGAACATTTGTGGGAACAATATGGCAACAAGTAGAATCTTTAGATTTGAACTTCTTATGTTATCATAATTTTCAAAGTTTTTTATGTTTTTTTTTCCCATTATGGTTGTTATCTTTTAAGTTAATTAATCCTACTTATTATTGTTAAGTGTTAGAGGAACTTCAAAAAAGTATTATGAATTGATATCAATTTTATAACAATATATTTAAAATAACCAAGAATTTTCTACATATTTAATTAAAAATACATTACATTACAATAAATCAATCAAAGTTAATTGAAAATTAAAACCCCTCTTTTGCATAATACGCTGCAGAAATTGGATCCAAATTAGAAATATTCATTTTTATAATTTGTTCTTCTTTCTCAATGCTGTCCAATTCTTGTTTCTCTTGACTTTGTTGAATCATCATGGCTTGTTGCTCTAACATAATTTTCATGTCTTGTTTCTTCTGATCCTCAATTTCAACTACAGTATCCCTAAATTGTTGTAAGAGATTTGTTGCAGTTACCTCCCCAACTTTATCTTTTCCTTATCTACGTTTAAGTCTTTCCTTTGCAGCCTTCTGACCGATTAGTCTATCTTGATAAATTAATGGTTCACTATCTTCTCCTACACTAATAGAATTAGGGGTAGATGGAGTTGATGAAGCCGGACTTGCATTGACATGACTTTTTTATTTCTTGTTTGACCTTTGATGTTGACTTGCACGCTCAAATTACCATTTGGGTTCTTTTCTTAAGATAACCCAACAATGTTCTAGTTAAAATCGTTTGTCAACACAAGAAGCATACATTTACCGAGCATCATTAATCTGGTAAAAAAATAAATTAATTAAATAATGTTAAAATATGTGTTAAATAATTTAACATGGAAATGAATATTAAAATTACCCTTGATTCTTCGGTCATTCCACTTTGCTGACGATTTTCAATTTAAGTGACAAATTCAACAAATTTACCGACTTCTCTATTTATTTCTTGCCATCTACTTGAGATGCTTATTTGAAAATGATTATTCAAGTTTCCTCCATTTTCTACAAAGTAAGCATGTACGCGAGCCCATAATAGTTTTGTTTGTTGTTCAACTTCTGTAATTGAATTCTTGCTTGTATTTAACCATGCAGAGACAAGTAAACAATCTTCTTCTGGTGAGAAGTTTTTACTTCTGTGTGATTTTTTTTATTATATTAACATTTAAATTCGAGTATGTTAAGTCATTAATTAATTGATTAGAATCACTTGGTTGAGAAAGAATATCTTCTGACTCGCTCATAAGAAAATTGGTAAAAGAGCTTGGAAAATTTAAATCCATCTACATTAAAAAAAAAAAACTCAAGTTAAAACCTTATAAAAGGGTGTAAAAAAAGCTCACATTCAATGTCTATCAATTTTGTAGTTTCCATACATGTGAATTAATAATAAGAATTGTCTTCTACTTGTTCTAACATTAATCTAATCATACAATTAATCTAATCACTTGGTTTAGTTGTATTTTTAACAAGACAAAATATAATTGACCTCAAATTAAAATAGACAATCAAAAATAAATTTAAGATATGTCACTCCATGTTTTTATCAATATCAGCTACCATTATTACTTCCTTTCAATTTTATCAAAGATAACAATATAAATTAAAATTGTTTTCCTTAACCTAGATCAAAAACATAAAATAACAAGAAATAAAAATCATTACAAATAGCAAATAAAAATCAAGAGATGCAAAAAAATAAAAAAAAAATAAAAAAGTCTTTAAGCAAACATACCTTTAGATTTCAGCTAGTTAACACAATCGATGTTATTAATTAACCAGAGAACAATTAATTCTTGTTTTCTAAATCAGAGAGAACAGTGAAATTTGCAGGTAAGTTTTTTTTTTCCTTCTGTTTTGCTTAAATGTTGTCTTCTTCCTTCAGTTGGTTCTGCTTTTAAATGAAAAACATTAACGTTGGCCAACGGATACACAATGAAGACGTTGGCCAATGGATATAAATCAACAGAGAAAAAAAGGTTGTCAACGTCTTCATTTGCCTTTTGCTACAGAAGAAGATAGAAATAGTTTTTATCGTACTCAACAGCTATTTTAGCTATGAGTTTAGCTACCCAGTTGGAGTTGACATAAACAAATAAAAAAGCTAAAAGTACAAGATTTTCCTTTTGGCTCTTCTTTTACCTTCTCGGTTGGAGATGCTCTTAGAAAATAGAATTGTGGGGGTATTTCCACCTAAAAATCTTAATTTTTAACTTATTTTATCTAAAACAATATAAAAAAACACCGTGAGAACTTTAATAACCTCACATACAATTCAAAATACCCTTTAATAAGTCTACAAATTAAAAAAAAAACAAATCATATCAAAAAATATTTTTAAGCTCCGACGTAATTTTTTCCACATAATTAGAGATTTAAAAATCTATATTGAATAGTGTTTTTTTTTCCTTAAATATGATTAGATTAAAATTTTTCCTTTCTTCCATTTTTTTTAATGACTTTATCTCATTTCTCAACATAAAAAATTTAATAAAAATAAAATTTTTGAATTTAAATGTAAATATCTGAAATTACATTGATTAAATATAAAGAACAAGAAATTAAGGGATTAAAATATAATTTTTTTATTAATGTAGATGTTCGAGCTAATTTAGATATCTAAAATTAATGATTATATAAGTTTTATCCTAATATTTATGAAACTCAAATTGAATTATATATATATATATATATAGAGAGAGAGAGAATGGATTCACGGTAATGTAAGAGGGGATACAATAACTTGACCGTATTTCAAGCTAATTTAAATATCTAAAATTAATGATTATATAAGTTTTATTCTAATATTTATGAAACTTAAATTGAATTTTATATATATATATATATATATATATATATATATATATATAGAGAGAGAGAGAGAGAGAGAGAGAGAATGGATTCACGGTAATGTAAGAGAGGATACAATAACTTGACCGTATGGCCGTCCTCTGACTTGGCAAGCTGTATACCAAATAGAAAGCAAAGGGTGCCTGTGATTTGGCATTTGTTTACGGACGGCAAAGACATTTCCTTTATACATACCTCTGCAATACCGCAAAACTAATTTTTATTTAATTACAGGATAATTAAAATAAAAATTTTTAAAGTTTTAAAAGATTTAAATTTTGAAAAACGAAATGTATTTTTTAAGTTGAAATATCTATTCATTATATATGTATTTCTTTGTTTTGGCAAAAACAAATATATTTTTTTTTATTAACAACTTTGTTTTTTTAATAAAAATTTAAGATAAAAAAATGTTTGCAAGAATCTAATTAATTTAAATTAAGGAGTGAAACAAATTATTTATGAAGTCAAAACTTCCATTTTTTTATTAATGTTTTTTATGCAAAAACTTATCATAATGTAAAAAGAAAATTTCAAATAGAAATAGAAAACAATAACTTTATAATTTTTATGTGGCTAATAAAAAATCAAAGAATAATTAATTCATGAAAAACATATAAAAAATAATAATAAAAGATTATATAATTCTTGGATCTCATATCATTGTTCAAAAAGTTATTGCAAATATAAGCATAAAAGTTCTAATCTCTTTTAAAAACATGGTATAATCATATGGTTTTTTTAAATAGCATTAAAATTATTATTTTAAATAAAGATTTATTTTAAAATTAAATAAATAACTTCATGGGTCTTGAGGTCAGTCCCACGCACCTTGCCTAAACAAGGAAAGGCAAGGTGAGCTTAAAACAATGTAAAAGAAAAATTTATTATAGACAACATGATGAGAATGCAAAATATCATATTTTTCTCCCTTAATAATTAGTATTTTATACTTATTTGGTGTCTAAATGTGCTAATTATTTTTATATTTTGATTTAAGATACAAATAAAGATGTTAAGGGTAAAACAAAGTTAATTAGGCAATTCTAAACAATGTTAACATTGTTTTGTAATATGATCATAACTCTTTCATTGAACCTCCTATTGAGATGATTTGAAATGCTATAGAACCCTAAGGAAAATGTATCCAATTCGCATGTTTGGAGTTTTGAGAGATATTGACTGCATCGAGGTTTAAATTGAGCATAAAATCGCTACACTTGTACTGCTAACATGCTGGAATATTTTATGGTTTGCAAATCTAATACAATGTGGTTTATTTTTGAAAGCTTCTAGATTTGGTACATCAATTTCAGTTGACAACATCATTTTCCTAGTTATATTAAGACTCTATTTTATTATTTAATAATTTCATTAATTATTCAGATTTTATGGGTATTATTAGAAGATAATATTGTGAGTATTTTTAGAAGATTTTGTAGATTCTAAGAAGAAAAAAAGCATGTAAAAGAGAGATGGGGAGATTAGAGGGGACCTTTATCTTATGTCTTCCCTCTTTTTTATTTTTGTTTTTCTCCTTCAAGATTTCATCATGGTCCTATGTAGTTAGATTTCTAATTGGTTGAAGGAAATAAAAGTCTTGGAATCAATAAAACTATGAGATCTAACTTGTTTTCATTGATTAATTTATACTTTGAGTATGAATATTCTTCAATTTCTATTTTCATGACTATCTCATTGAATTATTAAGAGACCTTCTAGTTTATTATTCTTTGCAAAATATATGCTATATTAGATATCAAATATGTAATTGTTTAATCTCTCTAATTTGCGAAGCAACTATGGTTTAATGATATGTTGCATCAGAAACCATTAGATCTTAGGAAGAATGCTCTACTAAATTAAATATAATTGCTTGTGCTTGTATTATTTAGCTTTATCTCTCTCTAACTCTTAAGACTGCTACTAGATTAGATTTTTGGTGTTTCTCTTGATTTTTTTAATAGATAAGATTAATTAGATTGTTTGTTTTCTAATTAACTGCATCTAAAGAGAGATAGGAAAATAGTTTTAATGGTGAATATTCAAAGTGTTAATTGATATATATTTGCATCAATGATTAGTTGTAAAAGATCCAATAATAGATGTTGACTTAGATCAAAGTTTGTTCTTTTTAGAAAACTGGGACTTTTCTATTAGATTTTTTACATCTCCATCCCTATAAAATTATAAAGCCCTTGGATTAAAACAAATGGATTATCCATCTTAAGATTAAATAATAATTCTGTTACTGACATATTGTTAAATTAATCATAGAAAATCTACAATAAATCTCTAACATGATTTAAACCAGCAGCATTAACCTGTCATTACATATTTACCTAATACATGACAATCATGTATTCATTATGCATATTAATATGTATATATTTTTGTATCATTAATATTATTGAATTGTCTAGATTGAATTAAAATATTTTTTCATATAACTCTTCTAATATAACATGCGGAAGTTAAAGAAAATAATAAATAAAGAAAGAACACATGAATTTTAATGAGTAAAAGGGTTGCATATATAAATAGCAGGTTTTATTTTTTCTAGAATAACAATTCTCCGGTCCTTATTTTTAGAAGGTTTACAAAGTCTTAAGTAGACCAGAAACTTTACCTCAGTTAAAAAACAAAATAAAAATCCAAATTTACAAAGAAAAGAAGCACGAAATTCAAGAATAACAACAAAAATCACCACCACCACCACCACTTTTAATTAGAAAACAAAATAAAAATTTAAAATTTTACAACTGTTCTAAGAAAAATAATCTCGAAAAATCCTATAAAATTTCAAACATAATAAGATAGATAAAAAATTATAATTATTTTAAATTATTATTCTAGGATGAGACTGATGAAACCTTCTCTTAAATTGTAATTATTCCACCGGCAGGCCAATTACATAATCTTACCGGGTCAAGTTTAGACAAAATAATAGAGCAAGTACATATGTAGCATAGGTTACAGCTTAGGCCAATCATGATAAAAAACAGAAAAAAAAAAAAGGAGTGGGGATGCTTTTTATTGAACTCAACATTAGGACAGGAGTGATTTGCGGCCTTAACTATATTGATTTGATTGGTATTAATTGATATTAATTACGAGATTTGTGTTGAAATCGTGTTGACTCAACATGATAATATCCTTATCAATT
>Ga0325410_1007795_pt1:0-10000 | contig 11670 bp, 8 predicted proteins | sample PopdelMetagenome_16_FD_206182 | JGI IMG/M metagenome (GOLD analysis project Ga0325410, IMG submission 206182) | Populus deltoides microbial communities from Bellville, Georgia, United States - Xylem-PdIQD-R3 | ecosystem: Host-associated > Plants > Phyllosphere > Stem > Wood/Secondary... | reverse complement strand
AAAGTTTCTAGACGAAATATTTTGAGACATTTTAAATAAACCCGAGAATGTTGAGAGTTGGATTAAATTGTAGAAAATAAACTAAACTAAAAGTTGTGGGCTGAAATTATAAGAAATGAAAAGAGGTATAACTTAATTATAAGAAGAAAAAAAAGAAGAAGAAGATGTGGGGGCCTAAATGCAAATAAGAAAAATTATAGAGCATAAATACTCCTTTTCTCACCAAAAATCTGCAGCAATCGTAAGGAAAGAAAATTGGGAGTTTTTGTATCCATTCTAGCAAAATCAAGAGAGAAACACAAAAATTTCAAGAACCCGTCCAAGATTAAGGGTTTATAGATGGAATAAACAATTGTGGGCATAGGATTAACAAAAAAATTAAATAAGAAGAGAAGATGGAGGGCCGGTTGTCATTAGATAAGAAAAGAGGGAGTTGAAAATCTTCAACTGGTTGAAGATCAAAACCTTAATTCGTACCGAATAAGGTGTTCTAAACATGATCTTATAAGTTATTTCAAATTCGATAATGAATTGATGTCTTGATGTGAATTATAGATTAGGATTCTTAGAATTGAATTGGGGGGGATATTTGTTATTAAAATTAAGTTAATTCATGTGTGGTATGTGATTAGGGACGTGAAACCATGATAATTTACCCAAAAAATGTTTGTTGATGAGCAATTTTGACTGTCTTAAAGGCAAAACCGGGTTCTCTTTTCTTCAGAGAACTTGTAGCCTCATGTCTTAGCTTTCCAACGAGACTAATCTCGCTTAAATCAGAGTTCTATAACTCCAAATATAGTTAAAAATCTGAGGAGAGTTCAGACAATAACAATTCAAAAACGAGAGAGTAACAGTTGGATAGTATCAGTCTAAATGTTTGTTGATGAGTAATTTTAACTATTTTAGAGGCATAACTGGGTTCTCCTTTCTTCAGAGAACCTGTAGCTTCATGTCTTATCTTTCCAATGAGACTAATCTCGTTTGAATCGGAGTTCTATAACTCCAGATATAGTTACAAATCTAAGAAGAGGTCAGATAGTAACAGTTCAAAAATAAGACAGTAACAATTGGACAGTAACAGTCCAAATGTTTGTTAATGAGCAATTTTGATTGTCTTAGAGGCAGAACTGGGTTCTCCTTTCTTTAGAGAACCTATAGCCTAATGTCTTATCTTTCCAACGAGACTAATCTTGCTTGAATCGGAGTTCTATAACTCCAGATATAGTTAAAAATCTGAGGAGAGGTCAGACAATAATGGTTCAAAAACAAGACAGTAACAGTTGGACAATAACAGTCCAAATGTTTGTTGATGAGCAATTTTGACTATTTTAGAGGCAGAACTGGGTTCTCCTTTCCACAGAGAACTTGTAGCCTCATGTCTCAGCTTTCTAACGAGACTAATCTCGCTTGAATCGGAGTTCTATAACTCCAGATATAGTTAAAAATCTAAGAAGAGGTCAGACAGTAACAGTTCAAAAACAAGACAGTAAGAGTCCAAATGTTTGTTGATGAGCAATTTTGATTGTCTTAAAGGCAGAACTGGGTTCTCTTTTCTCAGAGAACTTATAGCCTTATGTCTTAGCTTTCCAACGAGACTAATTTCACTTAAATCAGAGTTTTATAACTCTAGATATAGTTCAAAATCTGAGGAGAGGTCAGACAGAAACAATTCAAAAACGAGACAATAACAGTTAGACAGTAACAGTCCAAATATAAAGAAAGGAATGATAATTGTGGTTGGATAAAGAAACGACAATATTAATGGCTGATATGAGAAAAACATAAAATATTAAGAAATGACTGAAAGAAAGACTTATTGGTTATTTATATGGTTATTGTAAAACATATCCTTGAGTGAGGAAAATTTTTGAGATAAACCTATGATTTGCAGGAGGGACCATAGGCGTGGTGCAATAGCAGCAGCAGGGGAGCACGAGTAGAGTTTCTATTGCAGGTAGGTGATTCACACTTATACTTTCTAGTTAAATTCCATGATTTAATATGTTATTGATATGAGATGTGAATTATCAAACGTTGGATATTACGAGAAAGGAGGAAAGTTTGCGTAATGATGTCAATATTTTGGATAGTATTTTGAATGTATGTGTATTCAAGGTGAACGGTTGTTCTGTGATTTGCCAAGTGATGAAATTATCGTTGACAAAGGAATTATGAGAAGTGTGATTTGGGGCATGAACTAGCATACATTTTGTGTATGTTAGGATCCCAGGTAAGGGGATCGCCATGTATTGACTAGCATACATGTAGTGTATGTTAGGATCCTGGGTAAGGGGATCGCCATGTATTGACTAGCATACATTTAGTGTATGTTAGGATCCCGGGTAAGGAGATCACCATGCATCGACTCCTATAGGGTGATGATGATAACAGTGAAATTAGTATCGGTAATGTGTTAAATATAAATTATCATGGATGGTCTTATGAGATCTTGAATGGAGGTTGATAATGGAAGAGGAATTGGTTTTTAGTAGTTGAAGGAGAAAGAATTTCCAATGACAACCAAAAAGGGAGAAGTGAATAAAATATGAATGCATGTTTGCCTTTTTTAAAATTTCTAGATATTTGTATTGCTTTATTATTGTGATATTCATATTTCAATAATTTGTATTTTGTTTTCAGAACCATCGCATGCACGACAGGAGTATATTCTAGCTTAGGTTCACTTTTTGTAATTTAGGTCCTAGGGAGTATACCCTTGTATTTTGGAAATATTACAACTTTTTTATAACTCAATTTGTATAATTGATGTTTAAACTGGAATAGATGATTTTATTTATGTACTTTTTATAACCATGTTCCATGTATGCATGTTTATATCTTTATCCATCCATAGTGATAATTGTTGTACAATGTATATCATAAACATTGTGGTTGATATGAATGATGATGTTTGTGGGATAGAGACCCAGGATGATTGGGTTGAATTAAGTTAGGAGATGCAATTTATTAGAAGTGTAAACAGGTTGTATGTCGATAACTTGGGACCTCTCGGTATAGGGAAGACGTCATCGAAATTTCAGTAGACTTTAATACAAACACCATGAATAGATATAGAAAAAAAATTAATCACTATGTTTATCACTTAACATGAGATCGTTGCTTTATCCCGGATATGGGGATGTTACAAGAGTACTTTGGCCATGATTGGTACCCTAGATTTCAACCCACCAAAAGGTAGACTCACTTATTTCTTAGTTGTAGCTTTTTATATGACATCAATAAAGTGAGTAGCTAGGTCGATAGGAACATCAGTAGCAATAGCATACATGAACTGAGTTTTCTCAAAATATCAGCTTAGTATGTCTTTTAACATGCTAGATATTTGTTAGTATAATTTTTGCTAATAATTGGTAAGAAGGTAGTATAATGTATATAGGAAGTTTATGTGCTTTGGAAAACTATTTTAGTCATTTAGGGCCAACAAATAGGTCACTCATCTCAATCTTTGTTGGAGCTCATATTCCTTTATACAGAAAGCCAGTATTTATGATTTCAAGTAGCTCATATAACTTCTTAATGACAGTAAGAGACAACTCAAGGGTTTAACCTCTAACAATGAAAGTAATAGAGTGATCATCAAGATTGAAAGACTTATTATTAGCATAAAACTCCTTAGCTACTTCAACACATGAAACATATGCTTTTTCAGTCAGTTTACCCCCATTGTCTTTTCTTAAAGATGTCTTTTATAAATGTAAATATAAGGTCAGAAAGATAATTTACCAAAACTTCTCTTTCACTAGTACGATTCTCTTGGAGGAGTTATTTTTGCCATCTATGTATTAGGATAAGTGGAGCAATTAGGTTTTCCAAATTGTGCTATAGATTTAAAGGAACTAGTCACTGTTTTGCCCTTTTCTTGTATCCTTTGAATCTTAGAGGGTTGAACTAAAGTCTTTTCTAGAGATGAGGTCTCTTTTCTTCCTTATCAGAAGAGTTTGAAATAAAGGGTTTCAAGTTTCTTCTTAGCTTTTACTTTATAATGTCCCTTCAACAGGAAAATGAATTAGCCATTTTTTTTATATAAAAAAAAAAGTGTTATGCAAATATGTCTTTATTCTTTTTAATAATCTTCTTAAGAAATTTCAAATCAAGATAGAATATCCTTGCTATTTTTGCAAAAAGGTGAAATGCAAGATAGAGTGGATGAGCAAATGTTTTATCTCAAAAGTTGTTTTTGTATTTATCAAAAGATGTTAAGTAAAGATGAAGATATTTTCTTGGAAACTTTCATGGTGAGTGCCTTAAAAAAAAGAAACAAAGAGATAGAGAGAGAGATAATGATGATTGCATATTTTGATAAACAAAACCATTAATTCAGCTCTGAAAAAATTGTTTTTCTCTTATTCTCGCTCACATCAAGCTTTGTGATATGCACCTATAGTCTCTTTTAAGATGATAAGTTAGTGTGATGAAAAAGATTTTGACTCCTTAGACTAACCATTTCTCTTTTTGTTTCATAAATCAATTAGGCCACGTCATTTTCTTATGTTTTTTTTTTCACAAGTGTATCTAATTCTACACTTCGGAAGAGATATGGACCTACATAAAGTAACTAAATATTGTAACGATTTGGCTTTTTCAATGCCAAAATTGATGGAATTGTTTTTTTAGGGTCCGGTTCTAGATGTTTTTCACTGTATCATTCTACAGATTTATAATTGCATTCCATTCAATAACAAGGCACAATCCACGTAGGATCACATAAATCAACATTCCCATAAAACGGATTCGTAATACACATGCTCATAATGTTATATCTCCATACTCATAGTCTTACATTAAATCATATTGACATACTCATAAATTCACATTCTTGTTCTAGTCTCGTTATCATCACGAGTTCATACAAGAGTGTCGAATGACAAGATACATAGCTAGTACTTTCATTACCTTGACCTCATGTAATTTGACAACATAACATCCTCATAAGAAGAATATCATATACGTATATTCATACACATTATATCTACATGTTCGCACATACACATCCGTGTTCCATTTCAATTTCTCGTTACAAGTCTTTACAAATGAGGTGAACGGGTAGTATAAAATCATAATGAAGTTAATCAATTACTTGAAGAGTTTGCAAGTTCAACCAAGAACTTAGTTTGAGAATTACTCAACAACATAAAAAATAATAATGATGATGATTTCTTTATTAAAAATAGTCTAACCTCTAAAAAGTCTCTACAAAAAAGTATTTATTTTAGAAAGAATCCTAATTCTAATAGGATATCCCTAATGGATATGAAATAATCTAATAATAATAATTTAAAGAACTTAAATTTAGATAAAGGTCCTAATATCTCTAAAAGACTTATAATAACTAAAAGATAAATAAAGCAATAGTCCAACTAATTTAAATAAGACTAAAGTTGTTTTTTGTAATTTGTTGGTAGAATCAAATACCAAATTTAAATGCATGGTTCTCTCTCGTCTAAATGCATTAGAAGGTGTATCTATATCCATGGAAATGTATGAATGTCTTCTTTACAATGCAACTAAAATAACATTAAAATGCCTTTTATAGCTCCCATTATGACTTAAATAGTAGCTAAAGGTCAAAATTGGTATATTTGAGTCTTTTTATTCCAATCTTTTTTGTGATGTATGAATGCTTACCAACAAGTCCTTATTGAACATGAATTAAATTCATCAAGACTTGTTCTTTATTATTTAATATCTTCTTAAAGTCCACCTCGACCCATGTGTCTTGAATAAGTCTATTAAAAGTCTTTTTGAACCTTTTAGCCTTAAGTCTTGTCTCTAAACCAACTAGAACCTCTAACAAATCTCTTGGTGTTGCTTGGATTGCATCATTCCCTTTTTCCTTAAAAGAATTCATTTTTAAATCATCACCTACATCAAATAAACAAAGATCAGAAACATTGAATGTAGCACTAACACTATATTCACTTGGTAAATCCATTTTGTAGATATTGTCATTAATCATCTCTATGATCTGAAAATAATCATATCCTTGAGACATGAATTTTGATCTTCTTTGTTCAAGAAATATTTCCTTCCTCATATGCATCCAAACCCAATCTCCTGGTTCTAACCTTACTAATTTGTGTCCTCTATTAGCCTTGAATGCATGTTGTTTATTCTTTTTCTCTATTTGTTGTTGTAACTTTACATGTAAGTCTTTCACCACTTGTGTATTTTTATTACCATCAAGACTAACCCTTTCATCAACAGGTAAATGAATCAAGTCTAATGGTGTTAAATAATTAAAATCATAAACAATCTCAAATAGTAAATAATCGATGGTAGAATGCACACTATGATTATATTCAAATTCAATAAATGACAAACAATCTTTTTAATTTTTAAGATTTTTTTGAATGATAACTCTTAATAATTGAGTAAAGTATTTATTTACTACTTCAGTTTGACCATTTATTTGTGGATGAAAAATACTAAAGAAAAACTTAACATCTTGATCAGACACAATGCTCCTTGGAACACCATGTAACCGAACTACCTCTTTAAAAAATAGATTCGTTTTATTCATTGCATCATCAATTTTATGGCAAGATATGAAATGTTTCATCTTAGAAAATATATCTAAAACAACAAATATGAATTCTCTTCCTTTCAATGACCTAGGTAAACCCAAAATAAAGTTCATAGAAATATCAACTCAATGCCCCTTAAGAATAGGTAAAGGTGTATATAACCCAATAAACATCACTTTAGACTTAGCTTGTTTATATGTTATGCACCTATCATAAATTCTTTAAACATCTCTTTTCATGTTAGGCCAATAAAATATTAATGTAAAACTTTTAAAGTCTTAGTAATCCTAAAGTGTCCCAATAATATGCCACTATAAACTTCCCTTATAAGCAATTCACGCATTAAACAATGAGGCGCATACAATCTTTTATCTTTAAATAAAAATCTAGGATGCCTAAAAAATCCATTAGTTGTCACAAGTTTATATTGGAAATAAATTTCATCAAAATCAATATCGTTAGGATATAATTCTTTCAAATACTTAAATCTTAAAAGTCTAGTATTTAAAGTATTAAGAAGAACATACCTTCGTAATAATGCATCTATAGCTATATTTTCCTTACATTACTTATATTTGATGACATATGGGAATGTCTCAATAAATTCCACCCACTTGGCATGTCTACAATTCAACTTACCTTGACTTTTCAGGTGTCTCAAATATTGGTGATCGGTATGAATCACAAACTCTTTAGACTAAAGGTATATAATGTTGTCAAGTTTTCAACTAATGCATATAATTTTTTATCATATATTGGATAGTTTAAAGTTGCACCAATAAGCTTTTCATTGAAATAGACTATGGTCTTTTATCCTATATTAAAACAGCTATAATACACACACACACACCCCTAAAGCATCACATTCAATCTCGATAGTTTTTCTAAAGTTAGGAAAAACAAGTAATGGGGCTGAAATAAGCTTTTCTTTTAACAAATTAAAAGCATTCTCTTGCTCAATTCCTTATTTAAAACCTATTGTCTTCTTTACAATTTCAGTTAATGGAGCAATTGTTGGACAAAAATCTCTCACAAATCTTCTATAAAAACTACCCAATCTATGAAAACTTCTTACCTAACTTATCGTCTTAGATGTAGGCCACTCTTTTATAGTCTTAACCTTAGCCTCATCCATCTTAATACCTTTTGCACTAACAACATATCCAAGAAAACATAATATTTTCCTTGCAAAACTCATATTTCTTTAGATTAGCATATAAACTTTTTTTTCTAAACACATTAAGTACATGTCTTAAATTATCTATATGCTTATCGAATCCTTTACTATAAATCAATATACCATCAAAATAAACAACTATAAACCTACCAATTAATGCACACAATATATAGTTCATCAATCTCATAAAAGTACTAAGTGCATTAGTAAGTACAAAAGACATGACTAACCACTCATACAAACTATATTTATTTTTTAAAGCAATTTTTCATTCATCATTTTCTTTCTTTCTAATATGATGATATCCACTTTTAAGATTAGTTTTTAAAAACAAACAAGATTCGTGCAATTCATCAAGTATATCATTTAATCTAGGGATAAGATGTCTATACTTATCATTGTGTTATTTATTACTCTACAATCAACACACATTCTCTAAATACCATCTTTCTTAGGAACTAAAAGTATGGGAACAATATATGAACTCATGCTCTCTTGAATGTACACCTTTGACATTAACTTCTCTATTTACCTTTGAAGCTCCTTTGTTTCCTCAAAATTACTTCTATAGGTTGGTCTATTAGGAATAGCCAAACCTGATACTAGGCCATTCTGATGTTAGCCTGTGACCTTGCAAATAGTTGGACATCTGTTTATTCATTTCTGTTATTCACATGCCTCTCTTTTTTACGCTCTTTTCTATAAATAACTAAGATTATTAATTATATTAGACATACCGTCTAAGATTGACATTGTGCACTCAAAACCCCCACGTGTCTTACAAAGAGGTTAACTTCACATTTCGCTTCCATATACATGTCTAACACGATCTTACATAGATTTATAGAAAAATAATACAAATTATTATCCAAAGAATATACAAACATGTTAAATAGTTCTTTGACTATTGTCAAGCAATGTTTATTATGTATAGCCTGCTGGAATACAAAATGTCATTTTGAGCATGGAATGTTTAGACTTCTACCTTAGTAGAAATAAAGTGATAAATGTTTTAGTCTTAGAGCTTGTTTGTTAAGTGATTGCTTTTTCAAAATGTTTTTTGTTTAAAAATGTATCAAAATAATATTTTTTTTAGTTTTTTAAAATTTATATTTAATATCAGTACATCAAAACGATATGAAAATATCATAAAAAAATAATTTGAAGCAAAATAATAAAAATAAAAAATTTTAAAAATATTTTTAAAATATAAAAACAACAGACTTTTACATATTATTTTTATAGTTAAAACCCTTTTAATGAAAACTATAACCGAGAAAACATATGTAATATTTAGTATGACATTTTAATAGATCATAAAATGTAATGTCTTTTTACTTGGTGGTGTCTATAATAGGTTAAAAGTAAAAATAAATCACAACATGGGTTGAAAGCCATAATTTAGCACGGTGGAAAGTTTGTAAAATACACTTTAAAAGATCTATAGTAAAGTGTTATTGATGTCAGCTTAGAAGTTTAAAATAGATTGACATTTTTTATTATACTTAATTATTAATATTGGATATTACAAACCACATTAGATGAGGAACTGACAATTACAAACCATCACAAAAATGTTAGCAATTTAGTTATAATCGGCCAGTGTTTACGGAGCAAGTGAAAAAAAAAACAATAGTTAAATAAAATTTAATTGCCAAATACTCCATAAACAAAGTCGTATTAGGTTTGTTTTGTTATACATATGCGCATATTGTTTTATAATTAAGTTGATAAATATCGGCAATTAGGAGTGAAATTAAAACTGAAGCTTATTTAAATTGTAAAAACCCAAAAAAAAAAAAACTTTAGCCCAATTGCATAAATTGGTTAGACCATAACTTGTACATTACAAATTTGAGACAACCACTCTCAACCTTTAACTACAGCAAAGCACAGGTATAAAGGCTTGTAGCATTTATGTGAAGAAGTATGTAACAAAGAATAAATAACACTCTTTAAAATCTAGTTGCTACATCTCTCCCCTATTGGTTTCAAGCTGCATGTTGCTGTGCTAGAGCAGATGGGTTGCCTTTGTGTATGGTCTTTGGTTCCCTTGTTGGTTTCTGGTTTGATATCTCCTTCCTGCTGACATGATCAAAGAGTTGATGTTTTATCCCAAGTGCAGGAGTGTCACATTAATAAATAACCCGGCAAGACCGGGGTCGAACCACAGAGAGGTTAATTGTATAAATTATAATTAATAAAACAACAACAACAACAATAATAACAACAATAATAGTAACAGTAATAATAATATTAATAGTAATAGTAATAA
>Ga0325410_1007794_pt1 | contig 11670 bp, 4 predicted proteins | sample PopdelMetagenome_16_FD_206182 | JGI IMG/M metagenome (GOLD analysis project Ga0325410, IMG submission 206182) | Populus deltoides microbial communities from Bellville, Georgia, United States - Xylem-PdIQD-R3 | ecosystem: Host-associated > Plants > Phyllosphere > Stem > Wood/Secondary xylem... | reverse complement strand
AGAGAGTTGCAACAAAAATTACAAGCCATGCCATCATTACCGACGGGTGTTCCGTCGGTAATGCCGTCGGCAATTACCCTTGACATTACCGACGGCTATAGTCCGTCGGTTATGTTCCCGCGGGAAACTTTTTTTTGGCGCGCGCGTATCCGTCGGTGGTTCCGTCGGTGTTTCCGTCGGTGGGTGGTTTTTTTTATTTGCGACAGAATTAGCGACGGAAATAGGATTTACCGACGACTGTTATACCGACGGACATGATCCGTCGGTGACTCCGTCGGTATTATTGTTACCGACGGAGTTCATTGATGTCACCGACGGAATTAGTCCGTCGGCAAAACTGTATAATGTTGTAGTGTATATTGATATCGGAATTTTCAATAAAACTTGATTAGTTGCTCATAAAGAAAGGTTAATGATTTCAAGAGGTTTTCTTGACATCAGCATTTTTAGATAATGGACTTAAAATATCAGGAGAGGGATTGATTAGTTATTTCGATTTATAATAACTAATGATATTCAATAAAGTATATTGATATCGACATAAATTTCTAGTTCTGATTAGTCGATCTCAGGTAAAGAAGAATAATAATGCCGATAAGATTACTAGCAATGATAAGGTCCTCAAGGGAGAACAACACGTTGTGACATCAATCTTCCTGCGAACAAAGATTGATGAATGTTGCTATATGCAGGGCTAGCTGAGCATTAACAATATGACAACTAAATTCTCAAGAGGTAAGGGAACAACTAAATTCTCAGGGGATGCAAGACATGATTTTATGTATAGAGTTATCATGCTGCTGCAACTGACTAAACCAAATAAAAAAAATCCACTTCAAGAAGATTCATCTCTGCTGTGCTGATTCCTCCAACTTTAGCATACAAGGCATTATTGTAATACCTGACAGAAAAATACAGGAACACATTTATTAGCTACATTAGCACAGTTCTGTGTAGTTTCCAAGTGAAATGAATGACAGACAAACTACCAGTCTACCACCATGATCTTTGCAGGAAAGCAAAGTGGGTATTGGCCCATGTAGGGTAGAGTAGTTTGAATGGCCTGAAAATGGAATAATGGCAAGAGAAGAAATGCTACCAAGTGGCATATACTGTGGCTGCAAACAAAATATAGAGCTTTGATTGAGCTGTGACTGACCCCTCTCTACAATGACAATGACACATGCTTACAATTTGCTACCATTTGATGGGATTTACAGGCATGCTTGAGCAGACACAGACATCAACACCACAAACTTAGGTGGTGTTGTCGACTGAAAGCCGGAGTTTTACACACATGGCTGTCTTTTTTTTCTTGGCTGTGGCTGGCTCAAGTGGGATATGTTAACTGCCCTTCCATATGCACCTAGTTTTCTTGTAGTACATGTGGCTGCTCTTTCGCCATCCCCTTGATAATGTTCCAGCAACTCCTATGCTTCTCAGGCATTTTATCAAGCAGTGGATGCGGCTTACCAATGCCTTCTCGCAGGAAGCCCCTCACAAATCTAGTTAGGCCATCTCCTCAACATCTTTCTCAATCCATTTAATTACACTCATTTACATAGCAATAATTAATTGCAATGAATTACAGTTGGTTTATAAATCTAATCGTAATTAAACTCACCCCTTATATCACAAACCTAATTAGGTGGTTAATTTTAATCCAACCGATTTAGTAATTAGATGTACAAAAAACAGAAGGGAAGAAAGTACTTGTTCTTATTAATCTTAATCTATGGATCAGTTTTCGTGTACTATTTAACACTAAAGGTTATAACTTACAACTAAATAATTCTAGTCACACCCACAAAATATTATTTATTTAAATAGTTTTTTTTAGTTTTTTTATTTCATTATTCAATATTAGTTTATTTCAGGAATTGAGTTTTTTAATTTTTTTTATGTTAGGTTATATTTCAATCTCATGAATTAAATTTTTTTTTAATTTCAACCTTTATCATTAAATATTTTGAAAATAAGGTTTCATATTTTATTTTAATTTACTTCTATAAATTTATCTCAACCTCATGACCCATGTCACAAGTTTAATATGTTAACCTGAGTTGACTAGAATTATTTTTTTGCAGCTTTTTTTAATTGATTTTTTTTATTTCATCATTCAACATTAGGATAGTTAGAAATTATACTTTATAATTTTTTTTATTTGCTTTCTATGGGGTTATCTCGATCTTATGACCTAGATTGCAGGTTTAGTATATTGACCGGAGTTCACTTTATTTATTTTTTTGGATGCTTTTTTAATTGAATATTTTTTTTAGTTGGGCTTTGTTATTTTTTTGATTTGCTTTCTATGAAGTTATCCCGGTCTCATAACCCAGATCGCAGGTGTGGTAGATTGACATGGGTTGATAGGTTCATTTTTTTTTGTCCTTTTTTAATTGATTTTTTTTCAATTTCACCCTCCAGCAACTCAATCTTTTTTTTATTTAATTTTTTCTTTCTAATATTAGGTTATTTGGAAATTGGACATCACAATGTTTTTTTCTATTTTCTTTTTGTTTTGTTATCCTTATCTCATGGATTTAGTTTTTTTTCTCTTGATTTTAACCTTCAATATTAAATATGTTGAAAATTGGGCTTTATAATTTTTTATTATTTACTTTTATAAGGTTATCCTGATCTCATGACCTGAATTGCAGGTTTGGTAGATTAACTCAGGTTGTTTTTTTGTCTTTGTTTTTAATTTAATATTTGTCTTCTAATTTTATCCTTCAACATTGGGTTGATTAGGAATTGACCTTCATAATTTATTTTGATTTGCTTTCTGTAAGGTTATTATAATTTCATAACTCAGGTTATAAATTTGACAAGTTATTCGGATCGACCTATTATGTCGCTTCTCAATATTTGAAAAAACAATATATCATTCAATATGTCGTTGTATCAATATTTTAAAAAAAATTCAATATACATCATATTTTGAGTTCATGATTTATAAAAGAAATATATTATAAAAAAATCAACAATACTTGAATATTTTTTTAAATTAAAAAAATAATTTGATTGGCGTTGCAACAGTAGCCAAGAATCTAGTTTCTTTTATTAACTGTAATAAGAAAAGGAAAAAGCCCTCATCCAAACCTCAACTGAGCTCAACAAAAAGATGGGTTTCTTATTATATTCACCGTTATTATTTAGAAAAAGCCAATAATCCCATTTTTATTTCTTTCTCGTCATCTGACTAGCAATTTCTTGGTCAGTCACCATACTTGCTAATTTCTTTATTTAATATTCAATAGTCGAACCGGTTACTGCGATTCCCTTTCTTGATTTGACTCTGACCCAACTAAAAAATCGACACAGCATACAGTGAAAAGAAAAAATATTATGGTTTCTTAATCTTAAAATGACAGCTGAATTGTAAAAAAGAAAATGATTTAATAAACTCTACATATCAATACTTCTTAATTTTTTAATCTAATAAAAAAATAACATACACAATTGTTTAAAACAAACCTATTTTTTTGAAAACTAAATCAAATTATAGAAAAAGTTAATGAGGCCAAGTCAGTTACGATAGATCAAGACTCAGTGTAATAAAGTGGGTATTCAAGGCATGTTACTTCTCATTACCATGGGATTGGTAATTAATAGCCACCAATCTCATCATTCCGCGCAAGAATACTCAAGTTCCCCGAAACCAAGCAGACAAAAGGCTGAACGGAGGTCAACCTTCGAGCACATCTAGGAAGATGTCTACAACCCTCATCAAGTGTGGGGCTTTCCCTGGTCTAGATTAGTTTTGAATACCCGAATACCTCAAGACTATATCTCTATAAAAATAATCTTGGATAAATATAATGGTTTTGTCAATAGGAGAAAACATGTGCAAAATATATGTAATAGCTTGGAGTAGGTAATTCATGAGAGTGGGAGAATATAAACCCCGGTTGTAAATTTAGCAAAAAAGCAATTTACGTGCTTATATAATAGATTTATCAGAAGAACCAAATAAGCATTAGGACGAACCAAGAAAAATAAATAAATACAGAAATGTGAATAAAATATTATTGGGAATGAGTTACTTGAAAATAAAATTATCAATAAGTAACTAAATGAAATTCAAATTTGCCCAGGTAAAAATTTTATGTAGACAAATGCCAGGATCCAGGAATTTTATCCCATGAACATGAAATTTACTATTTGGGATATAGAGGGAATTTGGTAAAAAACTTAGTGTATGTATATATAAGTGTGCATGTGTGTGTGCTCGGGCAAGAAGAAAAACAGAGAAAAAAAAAGGAGGGGAAACTAGCATTTACATGTGAGAGAGATAAAATGGTAAAGGAAACATAAAATCTTAAGAGAAGATCTTGAGGGAACATTAACCAAGCTTAGTGAGTATTAATTGGAAGGAAGAAAAATTAAGTGCAGGTTAGTAGAAAAGGAGAGGGGAAGTTCGACCAAGATTAAAGAAGAGGAGGAGTTGGAAGCTTGATTTGGGTAGTGATTAGAGTTTAATTACTTGCTTGGTAAGGCATTCTAAAGACTTTTTATCTGATTTTTGTTATAGCTAAAGTCCTTAATTGATTGAAATTTTTGGAATCTGGAAAGCTATGGTTCTTGAATAAATTTGGGGGATTTCAATAGATTTAATTAATGAATAAGGTAGTATGTAGAACTATTTTTTTTTAATATCTATTTACAACGTAAATTTCATGGAGGACTTATGTTGATTCTTGAGATTGTGTGAAATATTACTACCATGAAAATCAAAGAAGGAATGGATGTCTGATGAGGAATATAATTGATTGTTGGTTCTTATTAGATTTTGGTATGTAATGGAGTCATGAGACGTTAAAAATTCTTGAGAGATTTTAAATTGGTGGCTAAAATCCATGAATTCAACACGACTGTTACAAAAAGTGAGATATGTAAAACAGTAACAATCCAGGTCTAAGACACTAACGATTCAAAATAGGGGTGAGCAAAAAAATCAAAAAACTGATTAAACTGAAAAAAAATAACCGAAAAAACCAAACCGTGAAAAAAAACTGGTTAAACCGATTAAAATTTTGAAAAAACTGACCGGTTCGGTTCGGTTTCGGTTTTATAAGCCTGAAACCAAAAAAACCGAACCGAAAAAAGGAAAAAAACCGAGCCAAACTAAAAAAAACCAAGCCAAAACCGGTTTGAACAGGTTTTTGTCCTAAAAAACTGAACCAAACCGGTTTCGGTTATTTTTTATAAAAAAAATTTGGTTTGGTTATTTTTTTTTATAAAAACCGAACCGAAAATGATCATCTCTAGTTCAAACAGTAACAGTTCAGGTCTAACACACAGTAACAGTTGAGTTCTAAGACAATAATCGTTGAAATAGTAAAAGTTCAAGTCTAAGACAATAACGGTTCAAACAATATCGGTTCAGGTCTAAGATAATAACAGTTCAAGTCTAAGACAGTAACGGTTCAAACAGTAATAGTTCAGGTCTAAGACAGTAACAGTTCAATCAGTAACAGTCTAGGTCTACAACAGTGACAGTTCAAATAGTAACAGTTCAGGCCTAAGACAGTAACAATTAAACTTTCATATGAATATTATATAAGAAAATAAAAATTGAGTCGTGCGGACACTTGCACGTTGATATACTAACTCTAAAAATATGCATGATATGTGTATGTATGTTATGATGAGGAAATGACTATGCATAGAAAGTGACATGTGTAATGAATAAATATGGATTCTCTATAACATTCGGCTTGAACAATCATGATCAAAGACTTTCTTGTGATTAAGGAAGAGCGATCGGGATTGGATCTTCTATTGGAGGAGGTCACGAGATAAGCGGAGCAGGTGTGTAATTTTCCCTCCTTTTTGCACTTATGCAATTTAAAGTTTTTCTAGTGAATGCAATTACAATAATGTCATGTTCAATGTAAATAAAGTCTAATGTATTTACAAGATTAGCTTCGGCTAATGGCATCCGTAATAAGATTGTCGGAAAATGATTTACAAGATTAGCTTCGGCTAATGGCATCCGTGATAGGATTATCGGGAAATGATTTACAAGATTAGCTTCGGTTAATGACATCTATGATAGGATGGCCGGGAAATGATTTACAAGATTAGCTTCGGCTAATAGCATCCGTGTTAGGATTGTCGAGAAATGAATTACAAGATTAACTTCATCTAGTGGCATTCATGATAGGATTGCCGAGAGATGAATTACAAGATTAGCTTCGGCTAATGGCATCCGTGATAGGATTGTCGGGAAATGATTTACAAGATTAGCTTCGGTTAATGGTATCTGTGTTAGGATTGCCGGGAAATGAAGGACAAGATTAGCTTTGGCTAATGACGACTGCGTTGGGACGCCCGAGAACGATCAATAAGACTCGATTTATAAAGGGTATCCATGTTTGAATGACCTGGGGAAATTGATAAATATAATTGCCCAGAGATGTCGAGGTTGGACTATGCAAAGTCATCCAGTTCGTGCAAGTAAATAAGAGTATTCAAATTAAGGATATGCAAATGAGTTCTAATTGGGTTTAAATGATTTATAAGCAAATTATATGTTGATTGTTAGAATTCCTATAGATTCAATAGAAAATTTATAATTCATTTTTATACATTACATGATCATCTAATTTATTAAAGATCAATTTTACAAAATAAAACTTTTTTATAGTAAAAAAAATTAAAAGAAGAATGATCAAATTTAACAAATATAATTGTTATAACTCAATTTTGGGTCCATTGGCTTGTAATTTAGTTTTACAGGGTTAAAATGTAAAATTAAAAGATCATGGATTTATTTCGATGAAAAGTGTGATTTGTCAACTTGCGCGAATACTAGGGACTATAATATGTTTTTGTCATTCTATCCTTATCATCAAATTAATGATAATTATCCGCTTTCGAATTTGATTCTTAATTAAATTCAAAATTCAAAGAGAAGAATGAGTTTGTCTGGGACTTTGTTTCTCATACACGATAGGACTCTTACAGTATAAATACAGATCTTAGTATATATACATAATAGAGGCCAATACAAAAAAAACCTAGAGGGGGGACCTTAGAAGAAAACCTAAATCCACTGCATGAGGCCGCCCCTCCCATAGTGAAAAGCTCCTTCCTCACATCCAGTAACCCATTCCCTGTCATCTTCTTCAACCAAAGCAGACCCCTCCATCCTCACTATATATCACCGTCCCACCATGGTCACTTCTAAAACCAGCAGCCCTCACTCCCTTTTCTTTTTCCTTCAGCCAATACTGCCACCATCTTGACCAACCCGTGACAGCCCCTGCAACAACAACTTCTCTTCTCCAGCTGAGAGCCTCCCATGATAGTCCCTCATCTTTCCACTGTCAAATAAAAACCTAAACCACTGCAAACCCAACTCCAAACATTTGGGGATGTTGAAAAGATTGAGAAGAGGGGTCAGCAGTCCGTATACTTGAGTGGTAGTTTGATTTTACAGAGGGAGGGTAACATTATAGACCCGAGAGTGGTACTTAAACATCAAGCCAATTCTCAAAGCAGCATAGCATGTCATTGCCCTTCCCTTACATAAAAAACCTTAGCCATCCAAGCATCATCCTCAAGACTTCAAAAAGGAAAAGGTTCAACATCTCATCTGAACAGGAAACATCCCTTACTATCATCACAGGAAACTAAAAGGAGGGAAGAAAATACGGGATAGTACTGTGAGAAGCAGAACCAAGGAGAAGGTAGAGAGGAGGAGAGAGACCTAGATCGATGAATAAAAAAAAAACAGAGAACAAAGGGACCTTCTGGGCTTCCTTTCAGAACACTAACAATGGAATACCTATTGTCCCTTAAACAGCGAAACGCAGAACGAAAAGAACAGAGGAGAGAGCAAAAACACTAAGAACCGAAAAAACAAACGAAAAAGAAGAGAACCAGTGGGTGCAGAGAAGACGAACGAACAAAAACAGGAGGATAGAACCAGAGAAAACGAGCAGAAGGAAAGAATGTAAGCAGAGAAATCGTTGAGACCAGAACCAGCGTTGCCATCATCTTCGTCATTTCAAAACCAGGTACGCTCATTTCTCTATTCATTCCTCGCAATTGATGTTTGAACACTGTGCCGAAGGTAATTTTAATTACCTTTGCACTGTTTATTCATGCGTGCTAAGCTATTGCCCAGCCGGGTCACTGGTTTGGGCTAGTGACCAGGCTGGGCCGGTTTGGTCTCGCCCAACCTGTATGGGCTAGGTCAGACCCAGCACAAAAAAAAATTGAGAAGATAAATTTATTTGTGGGTCCCTCACATTTCTTTTAATTATTTCACTTTATAAATGATTTGTGGATTTTTACTGTGAAATACAAATCTAAGTGTACACTAAATTTTTTTTCCCTTTTAAAAAAATAAAAAAAATATGCATGCATTGATTTTAAAATCATTTTACTGTTTATTGACTGACGCCAGAGTCAGGAATACCGTATGTTTTTTTACTGCGTAATATTTACTAACATTAGAGTTGGAAATATCCGTAGTTGAATATTCACTGACATCAGAGTTAAGAATATTACAAGCAAACCATCATAGCATTAAACCAATAAACTTTTAGCAATTTAAGACAAAATCAGCAATGCAGTCTGCCTCAGATAAGACGTTTAAGGGGTGATAATATCTTTCCTTTTACGTAACCAGTCTCGTACCATAGAATCTCTGTAGACCAATTAGGGTTTCTATGGACCATAATACTAGGTGGCAACTCCTTGAACCAGATATTTTCCCTAAAAAACAAGATACCATATATTTGTTCTTTTTCCAATCAAGAAATTTTTAATTGATTGTCACAATGTCCAGGTGTGACAATAACAAAACATAACCCATTAAAATATTGGCATGAAAAATTCCAATTTACACTGAATTTTACAATATTCAGCCTATAAAAGAAACCGACATCATGAACTTTTAACAAATAAATATTTGATTAATGAAAGGACCTGACCTAGTTATGAATTGGATATGTTAACTCAGTTTAACTTAGGTCAATTAAAAAAACTCATTGTTTCAATATGTTTTTTCAAAAAAATTTAAGTCGACATCACTTTTAAATTGGTTTTTCTTTTTTAATAAAGTTAGGTTTTTGCTAGGTTAGTTAATTTGCGAGTGCACTCGCGAAGTCGGCTAGGCCATAATAGATCAACTTTTACTTTGCTTTGAACCTAGAACAGTCTAAACTCACTATGTTAATGAACTAAGCTTGTCGGAAAGTTTGTCATGATAGCATGCGATGTCATTGACTAGTCATGTTCTATAACTGAAATAAAATAAATTTCAAAGCAGCATTGTTGAATTATTCAAAAGAAAAACAAAGAAAAAATTAACATGCCTTAATTAAAGAGAGAGAAGGAGACTACTTAACAATACCTTTTAAAATGTTTTGTCTTTCAAGTTTGATAATTTAACAATTTGATATCAAACTTTATTTTATTCATATTTTAACCTCCAAGTTTGAGAGAAAAGAAAGAGAATTGCGATAAAATTATCAGTAGGACATTTATATCCAACACAAGAATCACTTTGTTCTTAGTATTTAAGGCTCTCAAGCATATTTATTACTATTTTTCTCTATAGATTACCTATTTTATCATTGGAGGGTCCTCAAATCCCCCAAAAGAGAATTTTTTATAGGTATCCAAAGGCATTTATCAAGAGATAATTTCCTTCACTTTGAAGAAAAAGAGTCATTTGAATGTACATTTGATTAACATATAATTCAACCACCAAAAAACCTTATTCCAAAGCACATCGGATTTTTAAACATCATCAATTGGCATCGTTTGTGGGAAAACAATTAAAAAAAACCATCAATTTTCTTTTTACAACTTGTGCTTGACATTTCAAGATCATTCCATGACGGATAACCAAGACATACCCGGACTTGGACGCGTAACAGATCTACCTGTTAATGCGGGTACTTCTACCTAACCAGAATTCCAACTAATTAGATAATAAATTGATTCTCCTTAAGATGTCGAACACCTATCTAATATATATGTGTGTGTGTGCAGGAAATGGTCCTTTGCTGCTAAATAGGTCTCTTGGCCTCTCGTATACCAGTAGAATTAATATATCATTTCTTATTCATCCACCATAAAGGTTAATTTCATAATTCTCCATATAGATTTTTAGTTCTCAATTTAATCACATCGAAAATTCTAAATTTTACCATTTTTAATTGTCACAACCTCACATTAAGTGTTTCAATCATAATAATTAAACATACATTTTATGCTAAATTCCATCATACAATTACCATCTCTATTAACAAACCCAAAAGAACCAAAAAAAACTAGGAAAAGATAAAAACATTTCCTAAATTGGATAGTAGTAAAAATAGTTTAACCGTTTGGAGAAATAGTCTAATTATTTTCTTAAATCTAGTTGTTTTTCAAAAAGACAAGACCATTTTTCATTCTGGACGATTTCTCTTTTCTTTCTCTTTAGCCGAATGCAACATAAAAGAAGGAATATTAATTGTTTTCTTCTCATTTGTATAATATTCCATAATACTTCAACATTACATAAAATCCCACAATTCTCAACATAATGGCATAGCCAATATTTTCATTACAAACTAAACACAATTTCTATTTACTGTCAATTCATTCTCCACATTTCAACATGTGCTATAATAAATACAAACAAACAACATTCATGCATTATTTTATTTTTTTTTTTCCAATTCTTGGCCGGCACCACTAACTTGCACAACACTATGATTTTTCTTCATTTGATCATTATTCTATATTACTTTAATCTATTTCCATCCCAATTACATCAAACAAAGTAAATTTTTCATTTCTCTCAAATTTTCTCATGAATCCTAATCTAGAATTTACAATTTAAACATCAATTCTTAATTGTATTCAATTTAACATACATAATCAAGTCTATAGCCCCTTATGTGATGATAAAGTGAGCTTCAATTATTAATCAATAAAGTCTTTTCACTTTAAATCCCTAAATTGCTTCACTTATTCCTTCTAGTTTATTGCCTTGATGTTGTTTCCCTCAACCCTTAGCCAAAAACTCACTCGGACCCCCCCCCCCTTTTCAATTTGTAGGATTTCCTCTCAATTTTTTTGTAAAAGAAACTTGAAAATATTCTCCCCCCATTTTTTCTTTATTGTTGCCGGTTTTAGAAGGGAAAGTAGGGTATTTATAGTCCAATTTCTTACTATTTACGTACTGACCCCATTTCACCTAGTTATTTCATTTGTCCCCATCTTTTCTCTTTTCTAACAACTAGTGCCATATTTTCTTTTATCTCTTTTAATTTCACCCCTTGTTATTTAGTCCTATATATTTAATTTAATTTAATCTATCCTATTATCGGGTTGGAATTTTAATATTTCAAAAAAAATTTAACCATGGGTCTACATGTCGAACCATGCTCAACGTTTTGTTGAGTCCCTTCTATAGGCAATGAAAATATGGAGGATGAAGTGTTGTTGTTGTTGTTTATTATTCTCTATTAGATATTGCCATTTTTAAAATTGAATCTGAGATAAGTTTTTAATAGAGTGCTAAAACTGAAAAATGCAAAATTTCTGAAACAGGGAATAATGATGAAAGAATATGATGATGTTTCTCTAATCACGGCGAGACAGTAAGCCAAACTGGGCTGAATATTAATATTATTTGTCCTCTCTCTTGTATATTTT
>Ga0325410_1007793_pt1 | contig 11672 bp, 5 predicted proteins | sample PopdelMetagenome_16_FD_206182 | JGI IMG/M metagenome (GOLD analysis project Ga0325410, IMG submission 206182) | Populus deltoides microbial communities from Bellville, Georgia, United States - Xylem-PdIQD-R3 | ecosystem: Host-associated > Plants > Phyllosphere > Stem > Wood/Secondary xylem... | reverse complement strand
TATATATATATATATATATATATATATATATATATATATATATCTCAAGTCTATAAATTTTATTAATTAGGTTAGAAACATTTTTTACATTCCTCAACTGTTTCTTGACGAGTCAGATTTTTTTGACTTAATATTTTGATGCTTTGTGAAAGAGCAAATTCATTATAAAGTGATAATTCATGCAAAACTACTCTTTAAGCATTTATACCTTAACTCCTTAGATAATTTATCACATAAAAAAGAACAAATACTTTTGTTCTTTTAATTTAAAGCCTTTTTATTTATTTATTACAATCCCCATTTAAAGTCACTAGTTTTATCATTAGAGGGTTCCTAAATCCTACCGAAAAAGACTATTTTACAGGTATCAAAACTTCTACCATCAATTATGTACTTCCTGGGCTATGAAAAAGGAAATAATGATATGAACATTTTATGAACTACTATCCAAACATCAAATAACCTCATTCCTAAGCATATAAGATTTTGAAACATCATCATTTGGCGTTGTTTATGGAAACTTTCAAAAAGCCATTAATTTTTCTATTGGATTATTGATATCCTTTTTAATTATCAATGACAGAAAACCAAGACACTCCTATAATAAAATGTGTAACAGATCTCCTTGCTACAACAAACATTTTTGCCCATCCAAGCCTTTAACAATTCATTAACCAAGTGCAACTCCTCACCCAATAAATATGGGCCAATCAACAAGCAAAAGAAACCTTACTTCAACAAGTCTCGGCACCACCTCAGCAATTTGTTGCACCCTCATTATGACCTCCACAGTAGAAGGCCACACCTATTGTACACAGATAGTTATATTACCTAGAGAAGTATGGGTAGAATGAAACGATAGGGCATTTTCAACTTCAGATGTCATCCAACCTTTTCGAAGAGAGTTTATATCATTATGATGCTCGTGCACATAACGAGTATTCTAGATGTTTATCTAACCATTGAGGGTAAAATGATATCTATAGATCTCGCCATTCCATGATAGAAATCTCAAGTTCCCTAGAACCCAGACATATGAGTGGAAAGTAGTTTGCAGGAGAGTATATGTATGGAGATGTGTACACCCCCCATCAAATTTAAGACTCTCCCCTACCAAGACGAGTGTTGCATACTCGTATACCCAAGGAATACATTTATACCAAAATGACCTTGGATAATTATGACGGTTTTACAGATCCAATGGAACATGTACATGATATGCAGAGAAGCCTGAAACTGGTCATCCAAGATAGCTATACCATGTGTAAGATCTTCCCCATAATTTTTAAGGGATCAGTGCGTGTGTGGTACAATAATTTAAAGTCAAGCTCTATGACAAGCTTTAGTGACCTTTGTACTTTTTTAATGGCATGATTCAATACAAGTATCCTAATAAAGAATAATTTCACAGAACTTTATAAGATCACTCAAGTAGATAATAAGTCCACACTAGCATACTTGAAAAAGTGTAATAAGAAAATGCTCAAGGTTGAAGAATCAATAGAGTTTATAGATTCTAAAGCCCTTATAAGTAAAGTAAAGGGAAAAGCTCTGTAGAAAAAGTTATATGCCCTACCGAACAAAACATTGTTAAAAGTGAAGCAAGCCATGAAGAACCATATTCGGGTAGAGGAGACAAGTGTGTTATACCATGGTCCTCCTCGTTTCTCTAAAAATAATTTCCTGAAAGGTCTTCCAAGCAAGATCGCAAGGAGGGACAACAATCCTATGAAAACTCAAAAGAGGCTGATTAGGGAACACCTGAGTTACCCTGAAATGTGTAACACTTCATTAAATTCTATTCTTATTGAAGTCCTTGTGGCTATTTAGGATAAGAAACTTGTCTAATACCAGTACTTGCACATCAGTTCACCCATGAGATTGTCATATAGTACTTGCACATCCAAGAAGTATTGTCTATTTCAGAAGGATAAATGATATGACACAGATTAGTGTTATGTCTTGAAGAAAGAAATTGAAAGATTGATAGTTAAAGGTTATCTCCGCTAGTTCTTGAAGAGGGATTCCCATCTCAAGTAAAGAAGAGAAGAGCTTGGTCAGTCCATACTAGCACTACCTAAAATCAATGTGATCTTAAATGGCACCTCTATAGGAGGTGATTCCTAAACAGGTAAAAAAAAGTATAAAAAATAAATCTTTGCAACTGATCGTCTTCTGAATTAGTGGCATGAGCTCATCTTCACTCTAGAAGATAGAGAGGGAATAACTTTCTTACATGAAGATACTCTAGTAATCTCTACAATCCTTTCTAACTATCGAGTATATTGAGTGTTGTTAGAAGATGACAGTGCGATTAACATCATCTCATATGAATTAGTGGCACAAATGGGGACATCCCCCTTAAGACTAACCCTAGTGAAGACTTCTCTCATTAGGATAGAAGGTTTAGGCGTATCAACGAAAAGCACCCTGGAAATCCAAGTCACTATTAGCACTCCCTCTAAATGTGTCTCCCTCCAACAAAATTTCATGATTATTGACATGCCCTTGGTTTACAATGTCATTCGAGGTATGCCTCTTCTATATTAGATCAATGTTGTCATCAACATCAGGTACTTAGCACTAATATTCTCAAATTAGAAGGGAGTGGCCATAGTGTAAGGGAATCAGGTGATCTCAAGGCAATATGCCTCTATCTATATGAAAGGAAAGAAGGCCCTAATATTAGACTAACAAGGGTTTTAAAAGAAAGGGTAGAGGTTAGAGCCAAGGTTACTGAAGAATTAAAGGATGTTGTTCTTGAGAAAATAAGCAAGGAGTCACAAAAGTGGGATGCACTCTAACACCAACATAATAGCAGTCACTAATAAAGCTTCTCAAAATCCAAAGATCCAATTTTACAATAAGGACCTCTAACATGCTAGGAATCAATCTTAAGATTGTTACCCATCAATTAAAGGTAGACCCAACTATTTACATAATCTAGAAAAAGAAAAGGAATTTTAGGGGTGAAAGATAGAAAGCAATGAAACAAAAGGTAGATAAGCTCATAGCTGCTGGCTTTATTAGGGAGGTGATGTATCTTGTCTGGTTGACAAATGTAGTAATGGTTTAGAAAAATAATGCCAGAGGTGGATATATGTTGACTTTATAGATTTGAACAAAGTTTGCACAAAAGATAATTATTCTCTTCCCAATACTGATCAATTGGTTGATTCTATTATGGGTTTTGAATACCTGAACTCCTTGGATGCTGATTTTAGATATCACCAAATCTTAATGCATTTAGATGATGAGGAAAAAATAGCTTTCATTAGTAAAAGGGGAACATTTTGTTACAAAGTTATGTCTTTTAGGCTCAAGAATGATGGGGTCACTTACCAATGGATGGTAAATAAAATATTCAATAACCAGCTTAGAAGGATTATTGAGGGATATGTTGATGACATGTTGGTGAAAAGCATGGTTGTTGATGATATATTGGTGAAAAACATGACCTTCAAGCAGCGTTTTCTATATTTAAAAGAAGTTTTCTTTGTAATTGTCCATCATCAGATGAAACTTAATGTTTCCAAAATATATCTTTGCCATTAAATGAGGAAAGTTTTTGGGTTTCATAGTAAGCAACAAGGGAATCAAGCCTAACCCATAAAAGACTTAAGCCATTTTTTACATGGATCCTCCTCGATCAGTGAAGGAGGTTCAACACCTCACAGGGAGATTGACTGCCCTCAATTAGTTCATATCTTGTCTAAGGGAGCATACCCTATATATTTTTAGAAAGTTTGAGAAATATAGATTACTTTGAATAGACTTCAGATTATCAGAAGGCTTTTAAGGAGCTTCAAATTCATCTCTCATCTCCCAAGATATTGTCTTAGCCAAAGGAGAATGAAAGTCTTTTCCTTTATCTAGGTATGTTAGACTCAACAATCAGTATTGTTCTGGTAAGAGAGGATGAAGGAATACAACGTCCAGTTTATTACTTTAGTCAAACTATTTATAATGTCGAAACAAGATATTTGAAAGTGAAGAAACTAGCCTTCACTCTAGTAAACACCTCCAAAAAGCTGAAACCATACATCCAAGCTCACTAAGTCATAGTTTTGACAGATCAACTTATGAGATTGATCCTCTATAAGCTAAAGATTTCTGGACACCAAGTGAGATGAGCTATTGAATTAGGAGAGTTTAGATTTCAGTACAAACCCAAATTGGTTATCAAGGGTTAAACCTTAGTAGATTTCATTGTTGAATGCTTTTTTAAAGGTCTTATAGATATATTTAAATCCTCCTCTTCAATCATAACTTCCTCTACTGAACCACAAGCTCTAATAGAACAACATCTAAAGATCCCCGCATGGGAATTGTATGTTTATGGCTCTTCCAATGTTAATGGAGTGAAGAAGGGATAGTACTTGTTAATTCTAAAGATCAAATATTTGAATATAGAGTCCATTATGAGTTTCCAACCATAAATAATATGTCAGAGCATAAAGCTCTCCTAACAACATTAAACCTTACATAGGCCTTGAATACATACCTATTTTAAATTCATAATGACTCCCAGTTGGTGGTTAGTTAATGCCAATGAATATATAAGGCCAAATAACCAACTATGCAACAATATCTTAAAAAGGTCCAATCTTATTCCTGCAAGGAAGCTGAAGGAAAAAGCATTTCAATCACTCGTATTCCAAGGGAAGAAAATCATTGGGAGATCTCCTACCTAAAATAGCAAGCTCCAATCCTGTACATCTCTCTATGGATATCTAGGTTGAAATTTTAGAAAAACTGAGCATGAGCAATAAAGAGCTTGTCGTTGTTCCCATAAACATTAAGAAAGATTGGAGAACCCTAATCATGCATTACTTGCTTACTAAAGGATTATCCTCAAATAAAAAAAAACCATTCATCTAACTAGACGAATAGCGGAGTATTGTGTGATTGATAATGTTCTATACCGAAGATCTACCTGAACTCCAATACTGAAGTGCTTATCCTTTGAAGAAAGTGCTTATGTTTTGAAAGAGATACACGAGGGTATATATGACCTACATACAGGCTCTAGAGCTTTTTCTGCTCAGAGTACAAGAATAATTTCTATTGTCCAACCATATACTCCATGATGCCATAGACTTGGTAATGAAATGTGATCAATATCATAGATTTACCTCAATCTCTTGTCAGTCATCTGCAGAAATGACCACTATAACCTCTTTATGTCCTTTTGCTCTACAGGGGATAGACAAACCAGGTCCATTCCCTAATGCCACAAGAAAAAGACAGTTTGTCCTAGTAACTGTCGATTATTTTACTAAATAGGTTGAAGTATAAGCCTTAGTAGAGATTATCACTAACAAAATACTTTTATTTTTATAGAAGAATATTATATGCCAATTTAGACTTCCAATGGTCTTGATAACTAATAAAAGGACACCATTTGATAACCATAAGATACGAGAGCATTGTCAAAAGCTTCATATTAATGATAAGTTCTTTTTATTATCACATCATTAAATGAATGGTCAAGTTGAACTAACTAACAAAGTCTTGCTCAACGAACTCAATAAAAAGGATAAAAGATGCCAAGTTAGAATAGGCAAAACTAAATGAAATCTTATGGGCTTACAAAACAACTCAGAAAACACCCACTGATGAACTCCATTTCTCATTACCTATAAGACTAAAGCCATGATCCACAATGCTAGGGTCAAAAATAGAATACTTAAGTTTAAAGATTTGGTCCTAAGAAACATGAAGGCCACAAGAAATAAAGAAAAAATAGGCAAGCTAGCACCGAAATGAAATGGTCCTTTTAAAGTCATAAAAGTGGTCAAGATGAACATTTATCATTTATAAGATATATAAAGGAAGAGTCTCCGTCACGCCTAGCATTCTAATCATCCAAAATTATATCATAGTAAATAAGAACGTAAATTTATAATCTATGAACGTATTATTTGAAATAACAATGTTCTTATATTATCCTGGTAATGCCTAAGTGAAATAGCCCCATAATCTTCAAGAAATGGGTATGTAGTTTCCCTAAGAGCAAAGCCTCATAATCTTCAATGGATGGGTATAAGGTCTCTCTAAGGGTAGTAGCCCTACAGTCTCCAAGGGATGATTATAAGGTCTCCCTAAAGGCAATATCCCCATAGTCTCCAAAGGATTGATATGTGGTCTCCCTAGTGAAATAGCACCACTCTCCAATACAGTCCTCACTTAGCACATTCCCCTAGCATCATACCACGTCACCAGGGTCCTTATCAAGTATGGCCAAATTGAAATATAGATATATTGTCCTAGGTAAGGGGCAACAACTAAAAGGACACAAAGGCTTAAAGCCAATAAAACTTTATATATGTTTTTTTAATATGGGTGTTGGACCCATATAAAATGCCAAAAGTCTTTTCAAAATTTTTCTAAATATAGGTGTAGGGCACATACAACTTGACCAATAAAAAAATAAGTATTGTTCTAAGTATAGAAATTGGACCTATACAGTCTGGTAATTGTTTTTAATTATGGGTGTTAGATCCATACAAGTTGCTTAAAGGAATATCTCTTATATTTTCCTAAGTATAGGGCGTTAAACCCATCTAGGCTGAGATACAGACTACCTAAATTTTTTTTAGATCTACTAAAGGCCTTACATTCATACTTATAAAATATAAAAATAAACACTTAAAGGCTTTAGGGCCAACTTTAGTTCTTAAAGCTAAAATATTCATTAACTGATAAATACCCATAAGACTAAGAAAAATAATGTCTACTCAAAACAAAAAGTTCCTACATATGCCTAGCTCTTGGGCAAGATAGATACCATTCTTAACTGCAGCGGCCCTGACAAGAAAGACATCCTTAAAATCAAGAACTTGACCGTTAGGAAAGGACTTCCTGAAGTCCACTTGTATTCCCTTGAAGAGGTTAAAGAAGTAAAAATTGTACATGGATAAAAAGTGTCTATCCCCTATAGTCTTTGTTAAAAAGTACAAGTTGGAGAGCCTCTTCTTTATCCGTCATTAACTCCTCCCTTAAGATTTCTTTGGACTCCCTAAACTTAGTTACCTTTTTCTCTAAGAAGTCTATCTGGTTTTACGCCTCCCCAAACTTCTCCTCAGTAAAGTATATCCAATTAGCTCCTCTTATAGTTGAGCATGGGCAGATTCTACTCCTTTAGTCTTTGTATTTATATCCTATCAGCGTGATACTACTTAATGGCCTCTTCTATTGCCCTTCTCTCCTCAGCCCAACGACTTATCGAGTGAGCATACATTATAAAGGTCTAAACAATAACAAACAACAAAAAAAAATTCAAATTCTTATTAACTAATACTAGTTAATACATTAGAAAATGAAAATTGTGCAAAGACTTTTCATACCTAGAAGGCCATCTACCCAATTATAGCTAAATGACATAAATAATTGGGGTTTGTCAACACGTTAATATCAGAAAGAAGAGTGAGAAGTTTGTCCAAGGTGTCCATCACCTCCAGGCCCAATGATGGACCTTCCTCATAGGATAGACTCTATAATGTTTGTTTTCTCCTCGTTAAGGTGAGGAAAGTAAAGGGGAACACAATCTAAGTTCAGCCTAGAGAAAAAGTCATTAACCCTCATAGTGTAAGGAACTTAGCTGGAATACCCAACAAGCATATAAACTAAACTAAGTGAAACTAAAGTGCTAGTTATAGGAGGGATTACTTCTACATCAGAGTTAAAAGCAATAGAGACACTTTTCTTCCAGCAAGAACCAGTGTCAAGAGTGATCGATGTGACAGTAGGCACCTTGAGACCCCTTAATATAGAAGATTGACTCTCCTTCGTAATTCAACTTCCTATTGTAATGTCTTGGTACCTAACTTTGGTTAAAGGAGTAGCCATTATGAGCTCCTTAACATCCATAAAAGTTATGCTTGTACCCCTCCTTCTATGTACCAAGGGTTTTCTAGTAGGGAGACTAAAAGATCTTCACATGAAGAGGCACAACTGGGTGTCGAGGAGGTAACATGGCTAGGCATGCATTGTGTAGACTTGTTGAACTCTTATTTGATTACTCTTGGTAATGATCCTACACAAGGAAAAAAATATGTTAATGAATAACATATGAAACTAAAATAACAAACTAAATTAAAATTACTAGAAGCGTCATAAAACCCTTGAGCTATGTAATTGATTTTGTACTCATTTTGGAGTGCATGTAACCTACTAAATACCATTTACTTCTCATTGAGAAGAGGTTTGTCATTCACACCAGTATAAAGCACTTTCCAAAAGTGAGAACAACCCCAGGTAGCACCATACCCCTCTTAAGATATAGTCATACCCTCAAACTTCACAATCACTCATCTTTCCCTTCACTTCTTTGATTAAGTGGATTTTCCTCGAAAGTTGCCTTTTATAGGCCCTCTTAACCTAGTGGAAAAGGTAAAGATCTAATGAATAGAAGGCCTACCTTTAGCACTGCTGGTTAGCGAATAGTAGTGTCTGAACACCCTAACTGTAGGGTGGAGCTAAGCTATACTCAAATTAAAGTAATAAAAAAATCCCTCATAAACCCTTGTAAGAGAAACAAGAACCTAAACTCGTATATACACATGGGGTTAGTAATAATAAAATTACCGTCAACAGGTTTGCTAGTAACCTAGGTAATACGATTATCAACCTTAGGCAAGAGTATCGTAAAGTCCTCTGGTTGTCTATAATTAGCTAGGGTTACTTGCTCATATGATACAATGTTATTTGCCTCATCCTGAGGTGTCCTAGGTAACCTTATTTGTCCCCTGAGATTTAAAGCCTCATAAGGGACAATTTTGTTCCCTCTTCCAGTGGAAAAGGGTTGAGTAGAGCCACTTGTAAATCAAAGGCCTATTCTAATGACCGTAGATCCTTAGAGAGTAATTCCATCTTTAGGATCAAAACTAAAATCTCCCTCATAAGACATGATTTTCTTGCCTTTTCTAGAAGTCATTTTTAAGAAAATTTGAAAAAAAAGTTGAAGTGTGTTTTCTGTGTTTACTTAGAAGATGACTCTCCTACAAAACAACAAAAAAACTTGATCTCCTCATCTAAGGCTCCTAATATTGATAATATAGAGAGAAATTATAGCAAAATTAAAAAATAGGATTAAGAAAGATAAAGGATTATATAAGTTATTGCCTCTTATTCCCACCAATACATGAAAGACATGTGGCATCACATAATAACAATAGAAAGGCTAAACACATGAAATTGATTATCACAGCCAAATGGTCTTCTAAAAAATATTGTTTTGCCTTCCTATAATAGCATTTAAGATCAATATAGAGAGGCACTATTCTTTCTAAAAAAGACAAGACAAATCAGGTTGATTGCCTTCTAAATGGCTTTTCAAGTCTTTTTGCATAAAAAAAACATAAAGATTTAGGGGGCAACTGATGAGTCAAACTTTTGACTTAATATTTTGATGTTTTATAAAAGAGCCTAAACCTATCATAGGTTGATAACCCAAGCAAACTAGTAGGCTGCCAAATCCAATATACTTGGGTTCAGCCATATGTTGAGCCTAAGTTAGCAAAGGTCTGGCAAATTGCCAGACCAAATATACTTGCATTTAATCATGTGCTGAACCCAAGTTAGTGTAGGTCTAACAAGTTGTCGGACCTAATATACTTGAGTTAAGCCATTTGTTAAGCCTAAGGTTATGCGGGTTTGGCAACTTGTCAAACCCAATATACTTGGGTTTAGCCATGTACTAAGCCTAAATCAATATAGGTCCCATATATTTCCAAACTCAATATACTTGGGTCTAGCCATGTGAGCCCAAATCAATATGGGTCTTGTGCTGAGCCCAAGTCAACGTGGGTCTGATAAGTTATCAGACTCAATATACATGTGTCCAGCCATATGCTAAGCTCAAGGTTGCGTGAGTTTGACTAGTTGTCAGACCCAATGTACTAGGGTTTAGCCATATATTGAACCCATGCCATTGTGGGTCTAATAAGTTGTCATACCCAATATACTTTGGTTCAATCATATGTTGAACTCAAATCAACATGGGCTTGGCAAGTAGACAAACTCAATATACTTGAGTCCAACTATTTGCTGAGCCCAAGTTAACTTGGGTCTAGTAAGTTATTAGACCCAATATATTTAGGTTCAATCATATGTTAAACCTAAGTTATGTGGGTCTAACAAGTTTCTAGACCCAATATACATAGGTTCAACCATATGCTGAGCCCGAGATTATATGGGTTTATCAAGTTGTCAAACCTAATATACTTGGGTTCAGCCATGTGCTGAGCCCAAATCAATGGGGGTATGACAAGTTATCAGACCGAATATACCTGGGTCCAGCCATGTGCTAAGCCCAAGTCAACATGAGTCTTGCAAGTTGTTAGACCCAATATATTTGGGTTCAACTATATGCCGAGCCCAAGTTACTTGGGTTTAACAAGATTTTTGAGCCAATATACTTGGGTTCAGGGTTCAGCCATGTCTTGAACCAAATTTAGTGCGGGTCTAACAAGTTGTTAGATTTAATATACTTAAATCTAGCCATGTGTTGAGCCCAAAAATATGGGTCTGACAACAATATACTTGGGTCGATCCATGTGTTGAGCCCAAGTCAACATGAGTTTGACATGTTGCCAGACTCAATATATTTACGTTCATCCATGAGCTAAGCCCCAAGTCAACGTGAGTCTAGCAAGTTGCCAAACTCAATATACTTTGGTGTAGCCATTTACTGAGCTCAAGTCAACATGATGATAAACTGACAGACCTATCTCTCCTAGACTTAGCTATGGACCAAACTCAGTTAGTCTGGAGGTCGTTAAAGATCCATATTAGAACCATCAGGTTTTCTGCCTACCATATTTTCATCTCATTAATGATCTGTAAGAGATATTTTTTTCTTATTAATGATGTGTTAGAGATTTTTTATCCTCATTAATTCTATCAAAACCAAATGACTTTCTAGTTCCTCCACTCCATCAAAACAACAAGTTCAAGGATTATAAATATCCCATAAACTACCCAGATAAAGGGTTCATTCTTTCTACTCTCCAAGCATTTATACATTAAACCTTAGAGGATTTATTATACAAAAATAAGACCAAACAATCTTGTTCTTAGAATTTAAAGCTCTTTTTTTCATTTATTATAATCCTCATTTAAAGTTAATGACTTTATATCAAACGGTCCCTAAATTCCACTGAAATTGATTGTTTTCTATGTACCAGACCTTCTACCATCAATTATGTACTTCATGGGCTATGAAGAAGGAAATATTGAAATGAACATTTGATTAACCACCATCCAAACATCAAATAACCTTGTTCTTGAACATATCGGATTTTGAGACATTAGCATGTTCTATTGCCAATTTCTTTTGATATTTTAAATCTAATTTGCATATTTTATACACTAAAAAAAAGATAAAAATAATCAAACTATGAATAAGAAGATGATATTTTAGAATTGTTTTTGAAATATTTGGAATCAAATTGATAAAATTTATAGATTTAAGAATATTTAAATATATATGTAAGGTTGAATTGGGATTCTTCCTATAAATAATCAATGAGATAAATGGTGCGAGTTCTAAAAAACAAAAAACTATCTGCTCGTTGTTGCTTGGAAACGTATTCTTCTTTATGTTATTCATAATAGTAATCAATACCATTATAAATTTCAGAATTACAATTAAAATAATAAAAATATAA
>Ga0325410_1007788_pt1 | contig 11675 bp, 12 predicted proteins | sample PopdelMetagenome_16_FD_206182 | JGI IMG/M metagenome (GOLD analysis project Ga0325410, IMG submission 206182) | Populus deltoides microbial communities from Bellville, Georgia, United States - Xylem-PdIQD-R3 | ecosystem: Host-associated > Plants > Phyllosphere > Stem > Wood/Secondary xylem... | reverse complement strand
TCCAACGAGCTTGGAGGGTGAATACCATAGATTCTTAATTTGTTAGTTAGCTGGTTGTATTGGTTTCCCTCACGAATCTAGTGAGGTTTCAGTTTTAGGGTCGGTGGCTAGCCTGTAGCCATCTGTTATTTTATGTTTCTGTTATCATTGTAAATCTGGGGTATGCCCCTTATAATGTTTGTATCTTCTTCTTTTAATACATACGTCAACTTACCAAAAAAAAAACTATGTGCATAAACGTGGTCACGCAACCCACAATCAAGATTGAGATATGATCCCAGAAAGCCGAAATAGGTCTGATAGGAGTGTGACACAATGGAAACCTGCCCCAAGGCACCAACACTATTGAATTGAGTAGAATGACGCGACGAAGCCAATTAATGTTCGATGAGTCAGATTCAGTTCGTTCAAGAACTGAAGAATGCAAGAATCACTCTCAGACGTTAAAACTAAAAAATTCAAAAGTAATTATCATCAAAGCTGCCAAAATTTTGGCTTACATGAGTTTAAATAGTTCTTGAAAAATTAACCCTAATGCCCTTATATGAACTTTTATGAGGTCCACTCAAAACTGACCCAAAAACCCTAAACTAAAAAGCCCATAACCTGATCCAAACAAGCCTTGGATCCTAGCTCAAAACAAAGTTTTAATTAAGCCCAAACATAAAGAAAATAATAAAAATAGTTAATTTTTCATTAAATACCACTAGCTTTTCTTTCCTTGTATAGCTAGGATGAATAAGGAATCCTTATAAGAAAATGATTCTGAAACATTAATGAATCCTTGCCATATTTGGAGATTATACTGCAACTCATTAAAGATCATAGTGGAACTAGGAAATTCCCAAAACCAGCTGCCACATCCTTGTAGGAAAAGAATCCTAACCAAATAGGAAATCCACAAGTTAAATGGAAGTAAATAACAAAATTCATACAGCCTCTGTTGACTAGTATTGTGGTGCCTTTTTGAAGTCCGATTAACCTGAAATTTTAACGCATAGTAGGAAAACATGTTTGAAGAGTTCACGTAAAAGTTTAGCTTGATCCAACAGTCGGATTGAGAATTATAATTGTTTCTGTAAACCTGGACTTTTACGCTTTTTGCGCCAAAATCCGAATCTGACCTTGGGTTGTATCACAAGGTTGAACCGTATCATGTAATCAGAATATGCATAATGAGAGCCTAAGGAATTAAAAAAAGAAGAAAAGATATGTGATAAGAATTTAAGAACTTTTACATATGCATACATGTATAAAGAGACAATGAAAAAAAAACACTTTTTTAAATATGAGTATTGGAATCTGACTTCTAAATGCTAGTTGTTTTGTTTCAATTACACTGTTATATGCTTCGAATCTATTTGACAAACCAATAATAAGATGTAGCATTGGTAAATATCAATTAAACATTATGAAGATACATATGATTTGTTTAGTCTGATTTCTAATCATTATGGAAGAAAGAAAAGGATCACAACAACTTGTTGGAAGAACTCCAAACAAGAGAGAGTGTGTGATGTAGGAGCTATATCTCCTCCATCCACTGTTGGATCGTCCTCATGTCCTAAAGGAATACACATTCTGCCCATTTTGAACATATAGCCTTCATGCATAAAGAACCCATCACAAGCTCCATTTGCACATTCGACAACCACATTAGCAAAGTAGGGATCATTAGCATACTGTTCCTTCACTTGTTCAAAACCCATCAGCCTTGCATTCAACATAGAGATCAATGCAAACCTCCTAGAAAGAGTATCAACAACCACATTAACTTGCCCTTTCATGTACTTTATGACATAAGAAAATAACTTTATAAACTCCACCCATTTAGCATGTCTGTGATTCAGCTTGCTTTGCCCCTTAAGATACTTCAAGGATTCATAATCAGTATGTATAACAAATTCTTTAAGCAACAAGTAGTGCTGCCATACCTCTAGAGCCCGAATCAAAGCATAGAACTCCTTGTCGTAAATAGAGTAGTTCAAACGTGCTCCATTTAACTTTTCACTAAAGAATGCAATCGACCTCTTTTCTTGCAGCAAGACAGCCCCAATTCCAACTCTGGAAGCATCGAACTCTATTTCGAATGTTTTAGCAAAGTCTGGAAGTGCTAAAACTAGAGCAGTACACAACTTTTCCTTAATTAGCTCAAAATTTTTCTGCGCATCTTCACTCCATCTAAACTCGTTCTCTTTTTTCAAGCATTCTATCATAGGAGCAACAATAGAGCTGAAGTCTTTCACAAATCGCCTGTAGAAAGAAGTTAAACCATGGAAATACTCCTCAGATCAGCGATACTAGCAGGTTTTGGCCAGTCTCGAATTGCCTCAATTTTCTCCTCATGAACCTTAACTCCCCTGCTAGAGATAATATATCCAAGAAACACAACACTTTCTTTACAAAAGTAACACTTTGTGAGTTTCCCATACAACTTAGAATCTCGCAAAGTTTCAAACACAACTTTAAGATGCTTCACATGATCATCAAAGGTCTTGCTATACACCAGGATATCGTCAAAATATACTACAACAAACAGCCCAATACACTTCCTCAAAACATGATTCATAAGCCTCATAAATATACTAGGCGCATTAGATAACCCAAACGGCATTACCATCCATTCATATAACCCCTGTTTAGTTTTAAATGGTGTTTTCCATTCATCTCCCTCTTTCATTCTAATTTGGTGATAACCACTCATCAAATCGACTTTAGAAAACAATGCAAAGTAAATCATCAAGTATGGGTATAGGAAATCGATACTTAACTGTTATTTTGTTGATAGCATGGCTGTCCATACACATCCTCATGGTACCATCTTTCTTTTTTTTTTGGTAAGTTGACGTATGTATTAAAAGAAGAAGATACAAACATTATAAGGGGCATACCCCAGATTTACAATGATAACAGAAACATAAAACAACAAATGGCTACAGGCTAGCCACCGACCCTAAAACTGAAACCTCACTAGATTCGTGAGGGAAACCAATACAACCAGCTAACTAACAAATTAAGAATCTATGGTATTCACCCTCCAAGCTCGTTGGATCCTTTTGTTTTCATTTGTTGGTACGACATTCCTCATCAAATCAAGCTTATCACGAATGATACATTCGATTTGATTAAAGACCAAATTCGAAGTTCTAGACATTCCAGCAAAGATCCTTGCATTCCGTTCTTGCCATACATGATACACTGTAGATGCAAAACTCAGTTTATGAGAAAAATTGACGAAACTCTTGCCATGCCAAGAGATGGTGGTACCATCTTTCTTCAGTACAAGCAAAGTAGGTACGGAACATGGACTAAGTGATTCTCGCACATAGCCCTTCTCTAAGAGCTTACCAACCTGCCTTTGAATCTCTTTTGCTTCCTCTGGATTATATCTGTAGGCTGGTCTATTAGGAAGTGAAGATCTTGGCACCAAATCAATTTGATGCTCAATTCCATGAATAGGTGGTAAACCTTTAGGTAATTCATCTGGAAACACATCTTTAAATTCTTCAAGCAATTCCTTAATCTGTCTTGGTAAGTCCAATCCTTCTACTTGTAGTAATTGCTTTGCCCAGATCATGAAAACAGCCCCCGCCGAAGCTAATGCTTGTTTGATGTCTTCTTTTTTGGCTAACAACAGCCCCTTACATGATTTCACCTCCTTTTGTTGGCTTCGTAACTGATCCTCTCTAACCTATTGAGAACTCAACGGTAACAAGTTCACCTTCTTTCCATTTAGCATAAAAGAATAAGTGTTCTTTCATCCATTATAGGTCACATCCTTAGCAAACTGCCATGGATGACCCAACAACAAATGGCTAGCTGACATCGGCGCAACGTCACACAAAACCTCGTCATGATAGGTTTTAATGGAAAAAGGTACACGGACTTGCTTTGTCACCCGAATCTCCCCATTTTCATTCAGCCATCGCAAACTGTACGGCCTGGGATGTGGAAGGGTAGTTAAACCCAATTTCTCCACCAAGGTAGTTAACGCAATATTAGTGCAACTTCCATTGTCAATGATCATCTCACACACCTTATCTCGAATCTGACATCAAGTATGCAAGATGTTCTCGCGTTGCTCATCATTAACATCAATTTCTGCATTCAAAACCCGTTGCACAACCAACAAATCTCCCTTCATTGGTTCAAAATCCTCTTCTTGTTCAACCACTTGTACCTCATCTTCATCTTCAGTTTCAACTTCATCTCTACTGATCAGCTCTCCATGATCATCACCCTTTTATTTGGACATTCCAAAGCAATGCGCCCATGTCCTAAGCACTTGATGTCCCGAGACCTCCTAGGATGTTGAGGTTCTGTCACTTGAAGCACCGGTATTCCCTTTAGTAAACTCCACCTTCTCATCTTGTTTAGGTGTGCTCCATGTTCGTGTAGGTGTAGAAACAGCCCTTGTTGTGCTTGACGTAGTTACACCAGTTCGGACACCTCCTCATTTCTGCTACCTCTCTACTCGAGTTGCAAGCTTTATAACTTCCTCAAGGAAGATGTACGGCTGTAATTCAACAACATTAGCTATATCCTTCCTCAACCCTCCAAGAAATCTAGCTATTGTTTGCTCTTGGGGTTCCATCAATTCACATCGAATCAGCAGCAACTCAAACTCTTTCACATACTCTTCCACGCTCAAAGATCCTTGTCGCAAAGTCTGAAGTCTGATGTATAGCTCCTGTTTATAGTAATCAGGAACAAATCTCTTCTTCATCACTCTTTTCATTGTTGCCCACTTGTAATCTCCTCTTCTCCATCCCTTCTCCTCTGAATCTTTAAGTTTTCCCACCATAAAAGAGCATAATCCGTAAACTCAAGTGCTGCCACCTTGCACTTCCTTTCTTCAGAATATTCATACCATTCAAACACCTTTTCAACCTTCTGAATCCACTCCAAGTATTCCTCGGGTGAACTACTTCCTCTAAACGGTGGAATCTTAAGTTTGAGACCATTAGGAGGATTATAATTCTGCCTTCTTGGTCTGCCCCTATCGTCGGCCTCATCATCCCCATTTGGATCTTCGCCAGCTTCTATAATACTATTTCGTGGCACCTTAAGTGCTTGCCTCTGTTGGGGTTGCAAATTATTTCTTTGCATCATTTGCATAAGGGTATTCAACTGTTCACGAATTCCAGTCATTGCATCCCGAATCTCAGTATGAGATCATTGTAAGCCCATAACCTGTGCATGTTCCAAACTTAACCCTCTTGGCAAATCTTCTTTATCTCCAGCTATAATTAAGTTTATCAACCTTAATTCCAGCAAGCCTTTCTTCTGTTTTTGGCTCCTACCTTAGATTGCAACTGATGCTCTAATACCAAATGATGTGCCGTGAATGATTCGAAAAATCAGCAACAATCAATCTGACGAAAATGGATGAAGGATGGGTCTGGTTGGTTGTCTTTCTTTTGGTGTTTAGGCTGGATTATAGTGATTTTAAGATAAATAAGATGGGGGATAGACTAGAATGATACTTTGATAAGTCGATCTGGACGCCACAAAGATCAATCTAGGATTTCGACGCCACACTCTTTGTGATTGAAGAGTGATAAGTCAGGTAGGGTTCTTCACAAAATCAATTTGGAAGAACAACTCTTAATTATGTGAATTAAGTTTCAAATCTTGGCCAAAAGTGCTTTATTACATATTCTGATACTATATTTATAATTGGAACATCCCTCCAAAGTTAGGAAAAATACAACATGGCAGAAGAAGTCAAGCCCAAAAAAACAGACTTTGGCAAACTAACCTAGACAAATTAACTAGCACATGTTTTTTTGACCTTTCTATCATAAATAGACCAAATTTAAAACAACCATATCTTCTTACACAAAAGTCCAATGCAATCATGGTTGGACAATCTAGAAAGAACACGTTCTACACTTGACATCCACCTAGATTAGTCTTGTTTTCACATGCAATGGATGACTTTAAATTCGGGTTCAAATTCATTTGGTGTTCTTACCATAAACAGCATCAATTCCTTTACTTATTTGCATATCAACCCAAATTCAAGTAGCCCAACATAAAAAGAACCATTAAGGGCTTTTTCGATCTCCAAGTTCCAATTGTAGGCAAATAAACATCCTTGAACCAATTTCAAACTGATTGCTAATTTTTAACTCCGACACAGCTTTAATCATTCCAATTTGACTCGTCAAGGCCCTTTGTAGTTGTTTCGCTCTCGCTCTTGTCATTGGACCATCTGAATCCTTTTGCATATTAGATTTAGCTTTACAAGATGGATTATAATTCCCAGATGCACATAACTGCTACCAGACAGAATGCGAAAACAACGAACTTGTCTTATTTAATTAGTTGGGCTATCAAACTTTAATCATTTTGAGAGGAGACAATTTGTTTGGGTTCTAAACTTTTTTATTTTAATTAGTTTGGGCTAGTTTTAGCTTGAGTTGATTATTATTTAAATTGGGTTTATGTGAGACTCATCAGGAAAACTAGGGTTTTGGCTTGGAGTTTAAATACTTTTTAGGAATAATTTTAGGTCAGACTTTTGATGATACTTTTAGCATTGTAGCCGACTTTTGGTTGCTCAATCTTGGTTCTTGATTAGACTTTCAACTCTTCAAAGAATTGACCATTCTTTGTTGTGAATTTATACTTTTTTTGCTCATCTCTAGGTGAAGGCGTTGTGATCGAGTTGGTTTATAGTATTGTTGCCTTGGAGAAAGTGTTCCATTGTGATTAGCTCATTCAAATCTCAACAAACTTGGGTTAGGTTGATCTTGGGGTCACGAATACCATTAAATTTCGCTAGGGTTCGCATCACCCCTCCCCCTCAACGGGATATGCAATCTCCTCATCACTACAATCCACCAAAGGTGGCATCTCTTCACTTTCAGATTCAACCTCCCCATTGTCTCTTGTAAGCATAACTTTTCGATTTGGACAATGAGATGCAATGTGCCCCTTCCCTAAACACTTGAAACATTTAATATCTTTATCATGATATACCTTTCCCATCTGTATGAGATTCTGTTTTGGCGTTAGGTGGTTCAACCTTTGCTTTATGGTTTTTGTTGAACAACCCCCTCCTCTCTCTTCAGATTTGGCCTCCATGTTGAGGAAGATGAAGCCAAATTGATCTCAAAATGTGTATTGCCCCATCTTTTTTTTTTTGCCTCTCCACCTTCATTGCCATAAGGATCATTTCCTCCAATTCCACACAATGTTGTAATTCTACAACATTTGCAATGTCCCTATTCAACCCATTTAGCAATCTAGCTATGGTAGCTTCCTTATCCTCAAATACATTGGCTCAAATCATTGCAATCTCCATCTCCTTGAAATACTCATCCACAGACCTAGAACCCTGATTCAAACCCTGCAATTTCAGATACAAATCTCTATAATAGTGGTTAGGCACAAATCGCCTTCTCATCAACACTTTCATAAAAAATCCAGTCCACTTTTTTCTCTCACTCCAAATACGCCTCAGATTGTTTTTACCTTGAAAGGAAGGTATTTTCAGTTTGATAGCATCTAAATCACCATCTAAATCGTCATGTCCCCCAACACTACAGAATTTTCCCCTTCGGCCAAATTAGCCCCTATAGAAATTTCCCCTTAGGTTGCCGAAAACCTTCCCGATACCCAATGGTCTCATCCTCAAAACCATCATCACCAAGATCATCAACATTCTCCTCAAAATCCTCATAATCAGCCCACCTTGGCCTTTTTTGGCCCTACTATCATTGTTTGCTTTGATTCAGCCCCAATCTTCATCACGTCTTGGGTGCGTGTACCAGCCTCGATACCACGTGTCATGGCTTGCAATTTTGAACTTAAGTTCTCCCTCGGGAAAGGGTGGTGTGTTGTATTAATCTGACATGATAGTACCTGTAAAAAATGGTTAGTAGTTAAAAAAAATTCCTCACATCACTTGTGTTTCGCCCAAACACTCTTAATATTGTCACACGCTCACACCTCTCGTCTCACCTTCTTCTTGTTCTTGCGAAATTGAAACTAACACCAAATAGAACCAACTTAGCAGCGCAATCCCAATATGTATATTTGACTCAGGAAGCAATAAAAAAACAGAAAACAAGCAAAACAAAACTGCAATGATAGTCTCGCGAGTAGTAGGCGAATCTATCCGAAATATGAACGAAACTGAAGACTCAGATAATAACATAAACCAAATATGCAAAATGATGAAACAACACCCAAATAAGTCAGATATTTTGAAAATATACTGCAACAAATAAAAACAACAAAAAGAAAGCGAATTTTGAAAGTTGACGCAAAACAGACTCGTTTACGACAAGTCCGAATCTGGAACCTAAGTAAATGAGGTCCAATTGAGCTAACCTTTCAGATGTAGTGCGATTCCAATCCAAATAGACAGAATATAAAGTTTGAGAAATTTAAGATAAGGTTTGATATACTGACGCAAAAACATTATAAATAAGACCTAATTAGACCCAAAACTAAAAACTAAAGAAAACGATATCCAATTGACCCAAAATTTAATATATGTTGCGATTGTGACCCCAAATCAGAGTATCAAATTTGAGCTAATTCCAAATTGATTTGATCAAATTTTCCCATGTTTAGTCTTTTGCGGCAAAAACCAATAAACGTCTGATTTGTTTTTCTTCTTTTCTCTTTTCTCTTTCCACTAATAGAGCCAAGCTCTAATACCAAATGATATGAATCTCGTGATCACGCGGTCATGCAACCCACATGCAAAGACACCAATTCCAGGAAAGCCAAGTAAATCAGGTTTGATAAGAGTATGACACAAAAATAACTTGTCCCTAAGCACCATCACTATTGAAAATAGAAAACCCCACCCAATGAATATTGATTCACAAACGAGAAGTATAAGGATGACCCCACGAAGTCAATTGTTCTTCAATCAGTCATTTTTCAGTTCTTTAGAGAACCAGGGAAGGGAGATTACCCACCAAAACCTTAAATCTCTGGTTATGCCTGTATTTATATTGACTCCAAACTCAAATAAACCCTAATGAACCCCTTATATGGACTTATATGAGGCCTATTTATAATTAAACCCAAATATAACCCAAAACAAAAAGAAATAAAAATAACATAAAGTCTGGTATTGTTTTGTTGCATATAACTTGAGAAAAATAAAAGCTAATTAATGTGATTTGGTTTCCTTACTGCCATCCCTTTCTTTTCCTTGATTAGCTTGGATTTCTTTGTATAACTTGGACAAATAACAAAGCAAATTTCCTCCTCTGTTGTTGATTTAATTACCCCCTCTTTAGGAACAAGAGCTAGCCGACTTCCTTACTTAATTAGGAGAATAAAATGCTGACTTTCTATCCTTCTAGGATTAGGAAAAACAAGGCTGTTATGGCGACGGACCATCAGCCCTTTATTCCACATGAATTGGGCTCTTATTGGACCAGAATTAGATGAATTAGAGGTTGTTCTTCATGCTCATTCAATGCTTCTTTAAGCTTCTTTGGTCCAATTGGCAGCTCCAACGTGTCGTTGTCATGATTGCGCTTGGTATTGGGCTGATCCTCATCAGTGCTTATTGTGTTATGAAAGTAGATCTGATGAAGGCTTATGACTCGGTTTGATGGGATTTTGTTGATGTTGCTTTAACAAAAATAGGATTCCTTAACGCATTCATTGATTGGATCATGGTTTGTGTTATATCATGCCAAACATCATGCTAATTCTCTATTAACGTCAATGGTGAGCTTGTAGATTACTTCCAGGGGGGAGAGGGTTGAGACAAGGTGATCCATTATCTCCATTTATGTTTATCCTCTGTATGGAAATCCTTTCGGGACATTCCGCAAGATGAGTGACAATCAAAACTTCAAGTTCCACTGGATATGCAATAAGGATAGAAATGTGCTCATGAAGTTTCAAGAACTGTCAGATCCGTATCCAAATCCAAATAAAAGTGACATCTTCTTGAGTGGTCTATTAGATGCCAAGAGAGATTAGCTTATGAAGTATTTGGGAGCTTCCTATGAAGTATTTAGGAGTGCCTCTTATCTTGTCAAGGCTTAAGGTTGTTTATTGTAAGGGCCTCATGGATCGAATCACCTCTAAAGTTCAACATTAGACTTTTAGAACACTCTCATACAACTGATTAGCTCAGTTTTATTTTCCATTCAAGTCTATTGGGCATCTCTCTTCCTTTTACCTTGGCAAATAATTAAAAATATTGAGCAAATTACAAGATCCTTTCTTTGATCAGATATGAGAACTACTAGGGCTAAAGTGGCTTGGGATCAGATGTGTCTTCCAAAAAAAAGAGGGGGTGGGGGGGCCTAGGAATCAAAAGGATAACAGAATGAAACAAGAATGCTTTGTTGAAACACATTTGAAATCTATGCAATGACTCAAATGGCTCAATCTGATCTACTTGGATCAGATCCAATATGTTGCCAGGTAGAAATTTCTGGAAAATCAAGGCACCAGAGAATTGCTCTTTGGCTTAGGGAAAGATCCTTAAGCTCAGATCTTTAGCATAGCCAAAGATGAAGTACACCATAGGTGATGGAAGGGAAACTTCTCTATGGTTTGACAATTAGCATCCTCATAGCGCCTCATGAATTCTTACGGCGAGAGATTCATCTATGATTGAGGTATGGGAAAGAACATGATGGTGAATGTGCTGGTTAGTTTGTAACATCCCCGTTCTGGGATAAAAACAACAATATCATGTCAACTGAAAAACATAGTAATTAAAAAAAATTCTATATATATTCATGGTCTTCGTATTAAAAACTACTGAAATTTCAATAGAGTCCTCCCTTTATCAGAAGGTCCCAAGTTATCGACATGTAACCTATTTACACTTCTAATAATTCACGTCCCATAACTCAATCCCGACCCAATCATCCTAGGTTACAATCTCACAAATATTATCACACCTATCAACCACAATATTTATGATATAAATTATATAACAAAACATCATTATGGATGCATAAAAATATAAAAACACAGACATGAAATATGGTTCTATGAACTACAGAGTTAAGTTTATTTAATCAAGTTTAAACATTAATTCTACAAATTAAGTTATACAAATATTTCCATGTTTACAAAATACAAAGGTATACTCCCTAGAACCTAGATTACAAGAAGGAAACATAAGCTAGGATCTACTACTGTTGTGCATGCAATGATCCTTAAACAAAATACATATTATTTGATGCGAACCTTGTGATCACATGGTCACACAACCCACACGTAAAGACACTAATTCCTAGAAAGCCAAGTAAATCAGTTTTAATAGGAGTGTGACACAAAAATAACTTGTACCTAGGCACCAGCACTATTAGAAACGAAAACCCCCACCCAACGAATATTGATTCACGAACGAGAAGTATAAGGATTACGCCACGAAGATAGTTGTTCTTTGATAAGTCGTTTTTCAGTTCATTAGAGAACCATGGAAGGGAGATTATCTCACCAACACACACAAAGTGCGGCAAATAAGAAGTTTTATTAATTTGAATTGTCTAGTGATTAGTATTTAAAAGTGCATTTTTATCAAGGTTCTATATCATCATTATGCACTTGAAGTATCAATAACTCCTTAACTAAAGCATGTTTTATACTAACATATCTAATAATATAAGATACCTTTAATTTATGGTAAATGTTCATCTTAAATGCAGGCCTATCACATAAATGAAAGA
>Ga0325410_1007784_pt1 | contig 11680 bp, 6 predicted proteins | sample PopdelMetagenome_16_FD_206182 | JGI IMG/M metagenome (GOLD analysis project Ga0325410, IMG submission 206182) | Populus deltoides microbial communities from Bellville, Georgia, United States - Xylem-PdIQD-R3 | ecosystem: Host-associated > Plants > Phyllosphere > Stem > Wood/Secondary xylem... | reverse complement strand
TGGAGACATATTGACCTCGATTTAAGGAATCGCCAACAAACATCATTCTTTTTCCTCGTAAGGTCTCAAGCATCAACGTGGCATTAAAACTGCAAAGTAAACATGCGACAAAAGCACTGTCATTTACGTTGGACCGTTTAGCAAGCACTTAATTAATTTGTTCCATTCAAAAAATATTTACTCCATGTATTGTTAATTAGATTTAGTTTTATAAAATGTAAAGGTCTATTTTAATTTGCTAGCTAGCTTAGCACCTAACTAATTAATTAAAAAACCAAAAAAAAAACAACCAATCCCTTTTTCTTTAAAAGTATTTAAAAGTGATAAATATTACCTATTTACAGTTAGGAAAGGACATAATAGCCACGCGAGATATATTCAAGCTCTATGGCATTATCATAACATCCAACCACGACTTAAAATAAGAATGCTGGCATCGGTATGATTTTAATTAAAACTTAATTTGCTCAAACTGTAAAATTACAGTCCAATTTAGCTACTTTGGTAGGTTTAAATTACCTGGGAAGATCACAGCCATAAGGTTGCCATCTCCAGTATTGATAATCCTTATCAGGCCTGCCATGCTCTTGACATGTCAACTGTGGCTGTATGTACGGACACTCCGATTCTTCGTAAAGAGGCCGAGTTGAATCGTCCCACACCCACCTCCCACTAAACAAATCACAACCATCTGGGGCCTTCCCTATTGAGAAAGGTAGCTTCTCCCACCTCTTCTCTAACCCCAAAACATGACATGAACGGCCATCTCAGTAAACCACACATTTTTACACGAAAACATTTTTTTTCTTTTTAAAAAGAAGAATTATATATGAATAAAGAGAGTTAAAATTTGATATCCACCGATGGACTCAACTCACCGGTTATGGTTGCTAGCCGGTCCACGTTGGGGTCAAGTTGGCCAAGGAGGCACACGAAGTCCTCGCCGTAAAGGATGGCAACAAAGACAATGAAGGCTAATAAAGTGAAGAGGTAAGGAGAGAGACGGGCCTTTCTGATTAGAGATGAAGAAGAAGAGGAAGCAGTGAACGGTTGCTTCATATTTGTTAGTTTGAGATTACGTTTATTAATGTTCATGGTGTTATATATATAGGAACCATGTAGGTTTGGAGCAATCAAGGAAGGGAAATACTCATGTTGTTTTTGATGTGTCGTGATAACCGTTTTGTTTTTGTTTTTGTTTTTTTTTGTACGGTTCGAATACAAGACGACATAGCTCTCTCTCTCTCTCTCTCTCTCTCTCTCTCTCTCTATCTTCCCTCCTCTTCTTCTTCTTCTTGTTTTTATTAATATATATAATTGATATTCATTAATAAATTAATTTAAGATGAATGGTTGATGGCTAATTCCCACACATTATTGAATGCGAATATAATTGTCTTGTTCAAATGCATGATTGTAATTAGGTGGATTGATATTCGAGGATGATACAATGTTTTTTGTAACTATATACATGATAAGTCGAGAAAAAAACACACAATGGTTATGATATGTGGAGGAAAAGAAAAAAAAAATACAACTCTGGTTCTTGATCCTTTGCCTTATCTTTCTGGCAATTTTAAAGGAAGTTCGATGACAAAATAAATCGTTTTAATCAGTTTAATCAAATACGTGTAATAATTATCTATACAACCATTGATTTCTTGGCGTGGAGTTTAGCAAAACCTTATGCATCGCTTCAAGTTAATATATATATAAAGGAAAACGAAATTCTAAAAATATAGCATTACGGAACACGTTGTTTGTTGATCTGGCCTACGACCTTACAATTTGCAATTTCACCGAACCCCTGACCAACTAACATGCATGTGATTTATGTACCTTTTTAGTATTGTATCCACGATGTTTAATTTGACTTGTTTGGATGATTAGAATTAGTTCACTAGAGCAATGATCTTCTTGAAAGGGAAAAAAAAAAAACAATTTGTAGACATAAAAAAAAAAAAGAAGGTTTTTTCCCCCTCCTCGTCCAAAAAAAGAAAAAAGCAAAAAAAATAATGCAAAATCAGCTCCTGGAAGATTCTGGAAATGTAGACGTCCAGCTATTTCCACGCAGATTACAGCAGTATCTGATAAAAACTGAAAATTGTCCGAGATTTTTAATATCTAATTTGCTCACTGTAGCTTTTCATTTTCATCTAATATCCTGGTTTTCATGTCCACATCATCTGAGGCCTAGCGTGTTGCAAGGAGGCACCCGAAATGAGAGTCAAAACTCAAGAGCACAAGAGGAGAGAAGACCAAGCCCTCCTGGCAAGGGCGGGGCGATGATAATTTCTGAGTTGGCCCTTGTGGGCATTGCATGATTGATAGAGGAAGCAATGATAATTTCTTAACTTATACGTTAAGATCAAGCAGTGAGAGATGGCTAGCACATAATTGTCTTCACTTGTCATGGTAGACTTGACATTTTAAATACACAAAGGATTCATTCAGAACTATAACAATACGATCAAGAGAAGATGAGGAGGAGTTGCAATTCTTTATTCGAGAGGTTTAGGTGAGCATTTGGTGGCATTTCAGCTTCGAGTGGTTGGCCTTTTATTTATTTATCTTGTATAGTACTTTACGTTCCCCTTCACTCTTCAGTCCATATCATACAAGCTACATAATAGCTGCAATTACGCTGACTTTAGGAAGTGTATAATGGCGATGGATTAACTAATACTAGGATTAAAAAAATTGTTACCTACCGAATGATACTCACCTCCATTGTTGTTTATTAGTTGTCTATTCGTTCTTGTTGTGCCGTCGACTTTGAGAATTCGTATAGAATAAGCTCTTGTGGTTTAATATAAACATGAAGAAATATTCGAATGACGAAATGGAAAAGAAATAATGACATTTTATAGATTATTTATGATTCGTGACCTGGCTGTCACTTCTTTTTTCGAATGATGAAGGTGCTCTTGGATTAGTTTCCATGCACCACAAAGTTCCTTTTCAATTATGATTTTATACGAAACAAGCCTAAAAACAGTAGTGTGACAGTAACCCAACACTATTAACCATCCCCCGCGCGCATATATATATATATATATATTATTTTTTAAAAGGCAAGCAAACACAAATAAATTATCTCAGCTTCTCAGCTAATATTTACCATTTTTTGGCGTAAATTAAGGACTGTTTGAGATTATAATTACGGTTCAAAATATTTTTCGCTTAGAAATATATTAAAATAATATATTTTTTTATTTTTAATATCAACACATTAAAACGTTTTAAAAATATTTAAAAAAAATTAATTTTAAACAAAAAAATATTAAATTTTATAAAAACATAAATTAACCTGCATTTTCAAACGGGCAAATGGTACCTTAAATAACACCACGAGTCACAGCAGACAGCTCTTCTACTATCTAATAGTCTTTATCCAGTGTTTATACTACTAGGATCTAGCGATCGAACAACACATGGTAACGACGGGCCTAATAAAATCTCCATCGTTTACACATCGAATTAAAGTTGGGTTTGACCTTAGAGCCATGATTTAAAATGATATCACATAAACCCTCGAGTCTTCCATACTACTCGAGAACCATATTTTCATCAATCCATGGCTCTCCGTTTTTTTTGCACTTCTATCTGGTACAATTTTAATACCTTTTGCAAGATTCCTTATGTTCACCAAAGAATGATGCCATTCACCATTTTTTTTTATATAAAAAAAAAAAAAGCATTGTGACTTTGCTGAATTGGCGACACTTAAATTGAATAGCTTAAAATACAAACCGCTGTGGAGGAAAGCAGGAAACCTTCCGAAATCATAGTTGGGTATTAGCGAGTTCAGATGCAAATGGAAGTAATATGCCAAGTAGAATATCCAAGAACGTCACTTCAAATGCGAACATTCAGATTATAACATGAGTCAGAAGCAGCTGACGGCTTCTCTCATGTCTTTATCATCTCGAATTTTTTTTTTTTTTCCTCAACAATTCCATGGCATCACTAGATTTTCTCATGCACAACTATCGGCTATCTGTGGTTTCCAATCCTTTATGCATTTCCTTTCTGCCTCTTTTTACCCTTTACAGGGCCAAATATGGAAGAAATGAAACTTTATATTCCATCGCTTAATAAAACATTAAATAAAGTGCTTCTAATAGCTATAAAATAGGCCAGTTTCCAAAGTAAACAGGTTAATTCTCTGACTATATCAAACACTTTGATAACTTGCTGTAGATTGTTTCAGACATCCCACTATCTTTAGGCAAAACTAACCAACCTTGCAGGTTCCATCTGGCAGATCACCTCGCGGGTTCCATCTGCTCCTGTCCCATGTTTCAATTACACACTCTGTAACACTCATATCAAGTTCTTATACAACATTATCTATACACCTGTTCTATCTTTCATAAACTTCCTTTTATGCAAAACCCAAGTTCGGAAGAAAACAAGTTTTAGAACTCACTTAAATTACCTGCTGCCTGGAAAGGATTCATCATGTTTTTGAGAGAGAAAAATTGAAAAAATAAATACCATTGCAAATTTTGCTTCGGCAGGAGTGATCTAAGATTGGAGTGGGAATGAATGTGCGCTTGGAGTAGGCAGAGTTTGAGGTGTAGCATTTTGGAGCATCTCATAATGGTTGAGAGGTTACTTATCAGGGCTATGAAAAAATTAAAATGCTTTGAAGAAAAAAAGGGAATTGCAGGTTAGACCTAATTGAATTCGAGATACAGTGATAGACATTTGACTGCTATGAATGAGAGAATAATGAAATGAAGGAACAGGTACATGAGGGCACTAAAGGTGTTAGTGGAATGTGGGGGTGCAATACAAAAATGCATAATCTAATATCATAAAGGAAAGGAAAGAAACTTCAACACATCACATAAAAGAAAATGAATGATAATACTTGATATTGTCATGTCAAAGAGATTACAATCTATTGAATATCATCAATGAAAAAAAAAAAGAGGAAATATGAAACCTGGATATTGTGGTGTGATCGTGAACAGGATGGTTGTGCAAAAGGATTTTCAAACCCTGCTTCAAGCATACACTTCAGACTTGACTACCAGCAGCTTTTCTAAAATGGAAACATCAGCATGGTCGGATTTACTTGCATGAGGTCCATACAGAAATTGGAGCCTCATCACCAAAAAATCGCAAATCAAGTCCCAGATCTTCAAAAGTTGACAGGAGAATAGGAGCTTCGATAACCTTCAGTAGGTCCTCTAAATCTCCGTACCAAAGATGCAAAAACACTCTGCAAGTGAGAAGCAAAAAAATATAATATTGTTATATTGTTTTCAGATGTCTGTATTCAAAATTTCTATAATTGGTAAATTAGCTAGCAGTTAGATCTTTCTGAGCAGCAGTTATATACTGTGAACTATGTAAGCATCTATCATACACTCACTTCAAAGTAGACCACCACCACACCAGACTTCAACTTCAGGAACTTTACAGCAGATTTTTTTGTTCTTTTCCAGTGAAACATTGGTGAACCTTAGAAACCATCTCTTAAGACAACCAAAATGTGTCAAAATCCCATAAATCATCTAACCACTTCTATTCATAGTTGGGTTAGTAAGTATCCCATGGGATCCATTCTAAAAAGAAATACACCATGGAACCAAACATAAGACTTGGACAATTGAGAGAACTCTTTCTTTAGAGATATTTTCCACTCTAATTGTGCAAGAAAACTAGTTGAAACTAGGCATGAATTCTGTTCCTCCTCAGGCAAATTCTTTATGGAGAAAAATCAGCTAAAACATTTGCAAGATAGGTACATGATAGTAAGGTCAGCGGATAGTAAGGCCACAGCACTAACAAAGGAAACACAGCACATAAAAGGAATACCTGTGTTCTGTGAGGTAGCCTGGTCCAGAAATCCAAGTTTGGAATCATCTGATGAAAGAAGGAAAACAAAATCAGTTAAATTCACAACTGCTTGTGTGACTGATTGGTTGCAGGAGGTTCATGTCATGAATGATGTCTTTCCTACAACAATGAACATGCTTTGCTATTTGCTTCTCATGCATTCGTTAGCTGTTTGGTGCTAAAAGAGAGGAAAAGAAATTTGGATTGAGACAATCCATCACCCCAAATCAAGCATGACAACCCTACTGCTACAAGAAAGAAATTTCTGCAGTCACACAAGAAACCCTAGAAAAGCAGAAGCATTTAGGAAATTGTACTAATACCCCCAGAATTACATCCTAATAGACTAAGATAGAATTGCATCATAAGGTAGAGACCAATTAACATAATCATAGCCAAAAAGAGGACAAAAGAAAAGGATAATCAAGGGAGAATGAGATAGAACTTTTGATGTCTGAATCCAGAAAGGTTTGATTTTACTTCTTATGTTAGCTTTACAAGTTCTAGCAGCTCAGATTTATATATAATAACATCTAGATCATGCCACCATCCTTTGGCCTACTGGGGAACACAAGCCACTATATTGAAAAGCAAAGTCAGGCTTGTTTAAAAAAATGTAGCAGCATTTGGCTAACAATATTGAAATCATATAATGATCATAGCCTAAGAAGATCTCACTAGATCTCGTATTAGCCCGCAATGAGGAACTCTTATCCCACAGCAGAGACAATGTCGATCCCTAAAGTCAGATGATTTAAACCACCGTATAAGTTGTTTTACTGGGATGAAGTTACTAACTGGACAATATTGCTGCTAATAGCCATCTAAACAGTTCAGACAATCAGAATAACAGCTATGAGATGAAACATACATCTAACCCATGAACTCCAATGTAGAAATGTCGATAAACTGCACCCGCCAATAAATAACCTCCAAAAAGACAAAAGACACTGAAATTTTAAAAAAAAAAAGTATCAGATAAGCATAACAGCTTCTTCAAAACTCAAAGTGTCACCAAATGAATGGCATTCATGATAGGAGGAAAAAAGAAGAAGAAAAGGAAACCCTTACATGATCATCAAGGTACCAAACCAGCCCCATCCTTTTCCATGACCATTGATTGTGGCACAACCAGAAGGGTGCTGTAGCACTGCGGCCTGTCAGAAAGAGAAAATTAGAAGCCTGAAATACTGAAATGCACATTAAAGCATATCCACCAACATTTTCAATGTCCAAAACGTAAAGTTGACTACACAGAAGAAAAATGACAGTGGGGGCCTTTGCTAGTAACACAGACTATGATGTGACCAAAAGCTCCATATCCAGTAGATAAGCAAACAAGCAAAAGAAGTAATTTATAAGAGCCAGCAGATGGATTCTCTATAGATCTCACTTGTATGATTTACAGGGTTCAGAGAAATAATGAAATAAGTACCACCATAAAGAGTAACACTTTAAGGCTACATAATTCTGGGCCTAGTCTGTATGCATAACAAGCATGTCATTCACAGCACATATCAGTTGCGTCTAACAATTCCCAGAGGACATTGTGTCACTAACTAATCATAAACCACAACCACTTTAAGTTATAAATGATTTATTCAGTAACTCACATAATCACAGGTCCCTAGTTTCTCCAGTGAGTGTGGCCCCTGTGAAACAGAATTATAAACGAAGTCAAAGGGTGTAGATCAGGTATTAACAGCTCCAGTAAAATTAATGTAGTAGAATAAGAAAGTTTGGAGGGAAAGATTCAAGGAAAACTCCCTCACATGAACTCTATTTGAATCACAGATGACAGAGACAGAGAGTGAACAATTATGCTTTGATCCACTGCTTGTCATCTTAACAATCACACCCTTGTGGGGATTTTGATTATCTGCAACATTGATGTGTATAGGACAAAGCATTAGCAATAATTTAAAAAGGTAGAGGTGAAATTAGGGGAAGGACTCTCATAAACCACAGGATCATAAAGGGCTAGCACACCCACGCTGCCATAACCAACCCATATTGGAGACCCACGCATAAAGAATTAAATAGATATATCATTTGTATTATGTATAGAAAAAGGAAAAGATAATTATCTTACCAATAATGTTAGTGCTAGTGCTAGTGACTTTTCCAATAGTGGTGCATACATCATAACCTGCAAACATGTCAGGATCTAATCATAACCTGGGTCTAGTTTAACATGTTTCAAGAATGGTTGTCTCTAAGACTAAAATAATAGAGCTAGGGAGACATTTCCTCGTCATTCTGATTTATTACATGGCAATATAATATTCAGACTGCTCAATTGAAATGGCAGATAAACATTTTGGATAATGATGGCAATATTACCTCTGTGATTGAAATTTATAATTAATTTTGAGGCTGTGACATGTCTAAATGAGTGGTGAAAACTAGTTCAACAAGATTATTACTACTCTGTTGAAAAACAATGCTCTGCCAACATTAATGATGATGCACATATCATGTACATATAGCTATCTCATATTCTAACTTGTGAGAAATGATTTAGTTAAGGACATGATGCTCATTTAAGTCAAGAGGAAACAATATTAATTTACACTGACTAGTTACAAATAAGATGGCACTAAAAAGCCTTATCAGTTAATCTGACAAATGACACATTAGATAAGGATCTGCACTATTTTCGAAACCATGTTTTTTAAAAAACTGAGTTAATCATGCTTAATGCTTATTTTCAAAACAGACTCAGATATTGGGGAAACCTGATATTTAAAAAGAAAAACTTTAAAGTACATCAGTAGGGTTTAGGTATAAATGCAAGTATGGTGCAACTAAAATATCAAACATGTATAAACTCTTTAACATTGTTTACCTTCAATATTCCTTGCCATGAGAGCACTGCATTCCATGCCACAACGCGATGCCCCCCCGCAGTCCTGCAGTAACCAAAAGACAGTCAAATAAAAAAACCTTTTGTAACTCTGATGGTAAATAGAATATCTGCTTCTTGGCTAACAGGGTACATAATTGAGCATATTAGCAGGCATCCTAAAAATAAAAGATTGAAAGAGATCACATGGAATCTGATGGTTCTCCACCCAATTCTTCATTGATGAAAAATGCCAGCAAACTTCTGCTGCAGCGGATGAACAAATGCCACCTGACTGTAATGATATGTTTCAACAATCCACTGGAACATCTCTATATGGTCTACCTAGAGAGCATATCACATGTTCTCTAAACCAATCTTGTAGACAATGATTTTATCCTTAAAGGTAGATAGACAAGATAACCATGCAGTGACAACTCCAATTCCATATGACGACGATATGCCAAACTAAATGAAGATGAATCAGATGCATACAATGGGAATGTTTGACTTGTGCTGGTTCTGAGTCCATCTCGTGCCAATGCCTTAACAATATTCCTTTGACGACTCATCATCGAGAACTTCCAGCTCCCAAATATATATATATATATATATATAAAAAAAAACTATAAATAATCTTGATGAGAGGAATTTACCAGGCATTCAACACATCTAGGGGGGTCATGATTAAAAATCATTCCATCACAGAGCTGCTCCATGAAACCAAGAAGAAAAAATCAATGGAAAATCAACTGGAATAATTCAGCTATAATTTCATGTAGAGGGATCATTACTGGAAAAAAAAAAGAAAATTAATAGCAAATCTTCCTGTTCAAGTTCAACACCTCTAACCATGGCATTGGTTTCAATTTTTCATCGGATCGAGTATATTGTTGAATTTCAATCTACAAGATTTTGACTCCATACAAAATACCAGCTCTCAAACAGTGGAAATAATTCAGAATCAAGATTGCTATTGCAAGAAACGGTTCATAAAAGAACCTTAATGAATATGCAGTGTTTGCGTCATGGAACCATATTGCTGAGTTTTCTAATTAGGTAATAAATTGTTGAACTTGAATCGGCAAGATCTTGTTTCCGAATTTAAAAGGTATCAACTTTATAATTTGCAAGTCAGATTCATAAATAACAATCCTGGAATGTGATTATTCTTTACATGATATTGTGGAAGTTCTAATGTGGAGTTAGCTAAGTGCGTGTTTGTTTTTGAGGTTGCACCGCATCTGATAAACAGGTAAGCATACTGCTTACACAAATAACAAAGATCACTTAGAAAACGAGTAAATAAAGTGTAACCTGATGGAGCCAACCTGAAACCAGAGCACAGTCTCGTTCACTGCTGCCTTATAAAACCTATATCAGTCACACCAACCAAAAAAGAATAGAAGTTATAGATCTCCATCAGAATCCATCCCTATTTGATAAAATCAGGATTCCCTGAATCTTGCAATACATGTGACATGGTCCAGCAATGATTCTATGCTGGATTTGATATGGAAAAATCATACATACACATGTATACGAATCAATTTTTAATGTTTGCTATGTTCATTTCTGATAAACCCTTCACATAAATTAAATATAAATCAAACATTCCAAGTTTATTATTCTCATTCTTGGCCTTAAACAACAGCTCAATTTAACTAAGTCTCCCTTCCACGCTCATAAAAAATTCATTGGCCCCACTTTGCTCTCTCCTTATTCTCTCCATGGATAAAATCACTTCTTGTACCAGCAAATTCAAAGTCTACATGAATACATGATGAAATCATATCACATGGCTGTCTTTCAATTTATCATCACATAAGTGGCACCTTCACTTCCTTATGGCTGCAACTTTACTTTTTATCCAATCATTTGTCGTGTTTCCACGTTTATTACATACATCTCCACAGCATTGTCTCCTACTAGCCTAGTTCTACTCAATTAAAAATCCCACTAATGCTCGACTCTTGCCACTTTCCATTACTACATCATCAAAATTTTAAACCAAGGGAATAGAAGTGATAATGTAAAGAAAACAAGATCATTATTTCACCTAATTTACATTATTATTATGCCGAGCTATTTTAACGCAAAATTAAGCAATACAACAGTATCTAATTGAACAGTGAGCCGGGAATGCCATCAAAGTGAAGCAAGCACAATAAGGTGAAAACAGAAGCAATAAGAGAAAATTCAAAGATAGGAAAAAACAAGATCAAGAAAGAGAGAGAGCAAATGAATACCCATCTTCGCTGAGGACACCGTGAGGGAAATTCGGGAGCGGAGAAACCAAGTTGAAGCTATAAACCTTGTCTCTAACAACGAAACTAAGCTCGCAGACTGCAGAGACTGGGTCGAGAGACCCAACTCGGTGTAGAATGGCAATGATTAGAAAGTAGTATCTCAAAGAATTGAAGAAACTTATGGTTATTTTCATTTCTCTCTTCTTTTCCTGCTTTGCTTTTTAATGCTGTTGAGATACGGCAGGGAAGAGCAGCGAGAAATTGCCAAAAAAGAGAGCGATAGAAGCGCGCAAGGATCCTTCCCCGTTTCCCAAGTCGCAGTCGATCCTGGCTAGCAGGGAAAATCTGCTTGGCAGTCGTTGTTGTTGTCAATTAACTCATGGAAATGGGTCAAAGCCCAGGTTGGAAACAGAGGGCAACGTGGGCCCCAATTTAAAGTAATCCAGACCTCAAAAAGGCCAGCAATTCTAGCCCAGTCCTTATATTTTTATGTCCCAGAGCTGAAACTTATCTCGTGTTTATGATAAGTTAAAACTCGCGATTCAGCTCAGATATGTTTTTATCTCGAAGTTGATTTCAGCTCAACTCGAGCTTGGGTAATTATTCTTTTGGAAAACTAACTGGAACGACTGGTCGTTAAATTTCCTCCTTTCATTCCAAGAAGAGGTCATCAGAATAATATCTTTTCTGAATTCATTTATTTGGATACAATAACCTACTTAAAATCTAATTG
>Ga0325410_1007780_pt1 | contig 11682 bp, 3 predicted proteins | sample PopdelMetagenome_16_FD_206182 | JGI IMG/M metagenome (GOLD analysis project Ga0325410, IMG submission 206182) | Populus deltoides microbial communities from Bellville, Georgia, United States - Xylem-PdIQD-R3 | ecosystem: Host-associated > Plants > Phyllosphere > Stem > Wood/Secondary xylem... | reverse complement strand
TTTGAATTTTAAAATGGAAATGAATCCGATTTGTTTTCCAGCAAGTTTCTTTCATGGGAAATTCAAAAGGAGAGGTTACGTGTGGGACTGTAAACTGTAAAGTAGAGCGAGAGAGAGAGAGAGAGAGGTTGCTTGCAAATTAATCAACACAAAAGCTTTAGTGCCTGTTCCGCGAGGATATGACAGGTAGTTTGTGAAGAAGCACTGTCAACAAAACCATAAAGAACATGATGCCGTTGATCAAAAGTGATACAAAGAGAAAAAGAAGGATGCCGTTTTGAAATCATTATAGCCCGTTTATGTTTTTGAAATCATTTTTTTATTTAATTATTTTAGATTGTTCAAAAACTAATTTTTAAAAATAAAAAAAATATTATTTTAATATATTTTCAAATAAAAAACACCTTGAAAAACAATTGTTATCGCACTTCTAAACACCTCTAAACTTATATCAAGGTATAATATTTATTTTTTTTACCATCAACCCATACCGCCATTAGATGATTATATTTCAAATTAAACCACCCGGAACAATCCAAATTTAATCCGGTTCAAGGTGAATAGAATATTAAGCAAAATTATAAACGAAGTTTTTAAAAATATTTAAAATCTTCTAGGGATTTTTCCTTTGCTGAAGAGGATAAATACACATTATATAGAAATAATAACCAGAAGGTTAATTGGTTGAAACACTCCCTGATTAATCAGTCAATGGAAATTAAAATCCCAATCTTTTTTCAATTTTTTTCTTTGTCTCTTGTAGTTTTGCATTAAGACAACGCAGAGCTTCCATCAGTTATTTGCAGAATATAGTTGCGATTGTTTTTTAAAATATTTTTCATGTTAAAATATATTAAAATAATATTTTTTTAATTTTAAAAAATTATTTTTAAAATCAGTATATCAAAACGATTCAAAACATATAAAATACTAATTTTTAATAAAAAAATTAAATTTTTATAAAAAAACGATTTATACTGGGTTCCAAACGGTTAAGGGAATGTTTGGGAACGCGGCTGCGGTTGCGTTCCCAAAAAATTTAAATTTTTTTTACTAAAATTTAATATGGTTTGTATGTTTTGGATCGTTTTAATGTGCTGATGTCAAAAATAATTTTTAAAAAATAAAAAAAAATTATTGATATATATTTTAGCATGAAAAATTATTTAAAAAATACCCGCAATCATATTATCAAACTCGCTCTACAATTCCATCTAAAAAGAAACAGAAGGTGACACAAGGCAATATTTGTTTTTTAAAAAGCAAAACAAATACTCCTCCATTAATGAAAGACCGTTCAACTTCAAACTTGAAATTCAATGCTATTCATTGACTTCGTTTTGTTTTTTTTTTTTTTTAAAGAACAAAAGATCGAGATAGAGAAAGACAACAAAAACCGTGTTGGTTTGATGCCACTGTCGCAGGTGGAATAATTGTTTTTAATTAAAAAAAATATGTTGGTTTTTAATGTATTTTTTTGACAAACATATCTTGATTATAAATAAAAAATATATATATATATATATATATATTTAATTAAATAAATCAGAACTATATATATCAATAAATACCAAAAAAAAATTATTAGTGATAACTAGAGATGAAATATGAAAAATAAAGAGATAAATACAAATCAAAATATCAAAAAAAAATATTATTATTTTATGTGTAAGCCAAATAAAAACTAAATGATATTTAATCAAAGACTAAATAAAAATATTGAGGGATAGATGTTGATGTAGTAATTTAATCTCAAAAAATAAATCATAAAAAAATGACAATAAAAAAAATAAAACGTAAAGGAAAGCAATCAAATAAAATTAAAAAAAATAAATATAAGTAGGGCTGCACAAAAAGAATGTTTTCTAATATTAGAAAAAAATACTTAAATCTTATTCATAAACTAAGTAAAGATTAAATTATATTATATTATATTAAAAAACATAATAAAATTTTGTTAAAAAATTATTAAAATAAAATATAATCAATAAAAAACTGACATTCATGGAAGGATGAAAGCAGAATAAAAATAATGAAAGGATAAAAAAATAAGAAAAATAAAGTTTTGTACCACGATTTATTTTTTTTAAAATGGAGGGACCAAAAAGTTATAATGTAAAAAGTAAGAAGATCAAAGTGAATATTTTGCTTTATTTTTTGAACCTCCACACCTTTGTTCCTGTTTTTTATATTTTGGTTCCCTCTTTTCTAATTTTATCCCTCCTTAACAATTCTTGATAATTTGGTCATGAATTTGGGAATAAAAGGATACAATTAGAGAGAAACAAAATTTGAGTATCGAGTTGTAAGAAAAATCATTTTGAATTGCTAAACGATTTAGTATATTCTATAATAATAATAATAATAATAATAATAATAATAATAATGAGGTATGAATATAAAGAGATTTTCGCACACGCATACAATTCAAAAACATAAAAAGGTAATTATGATCAACATCGATAGCAATCACCAATAATTACAAATTACTAAAGGGCTGCTTTCTGGGCATAATCTCGTAGCTGGCTTCAATTTCCCTCCATTGCCATGAAGCTCTAATTTCTGAACAATAATGGCATGCACAGTGAATATTTTGGTGGTCAGGCACAATCAGAGACTTTATTTCGACCGATATGAACATATGATTATGATTGAATGCAACTTTTTTCTGCTCCAAACTGTAGACAGAAAAGGTGCAAGTGCCGATCCTTTGATATATAACGTTCAAATTCTGCCCACCTGGGGAAATTCCCGTTTCTGGAGTTCATGAGATTTCCCGAGCAAGAATTGATGAAACATTTCATACGCGGTTCGAGCTTTCAAAGAGAGACATGGCCCATTAAAGAGTGCATGCACCTGGAAATCATGAAAAAAAAAATATATAATGAAAGCAATTCAAATGGCTAAAGATTTATAGGATGAAAAGGATGCACTTGATTTGGTTGTGACTTGACATGTTGACGTGTCTACTCAAGACATGAGGGTGACTTTGAGAGTGTATTTTCTCTAGCTAAAAATCCAAATACAAGTACCAGCATATTGCAATAAAACTTATGGATGATGATGACTATAGTAATAATCAAACTTTGGATAACAATGCCCCGGCGATGATGTTCTAGATTCTGGTATGCTCAGGGATAATAGTTATGAGAGTTTGGATAAAAAATAATCACATATTCATTTCTATATTTTCTTCTCTGTAACTCATAAAATTAATGATTGATGATAAAAGATCTAATACCTGTAAAACAGTTTCTTTTGATAGGATTTAGGAATCATTCAATGATAAAATCAATGATTTTTTATAAGGAATTGCAATAAATATATAAATGAGCTTTAAATTCAAGAACAAAAGTATTTGTTCATATTTGTGTATGGTAAATGTTATGAGAATAAGAATATGATAAAATCAATTACCTAACAACTCTTGTATATGATAGACCTATAGAGGACCTTTATATGTTACCTCAATTAACTTAAATATTGATGAGAATGTGGTAGGTCCTTAAAAGATTTTTTTATACCTAGGTGTGTATGACAATGAATATTTTTAACCTTAATATTTTATGTTAAAAGTTATAAGCAAACAAGACCCAATTTAGGGCTTAAGAAGATTCTTAACTCTATCTATTTAGACATGGAATGATTTCAAATCCAAGGATACTAGGTCTAGCATCTTGTCAGATTCGCATGCACTCGAGCTCAACATGTGGTTTAACCTAAGAGTATTAGGTCTAATATTTTTACAGATTCACATGCATTCAGACTCGACATGTGGCTGAATCTAAAGGTGTTGGGTCTATATTGTTGGCTGTTCAAACTTGCCCACATGTACGACTTGTGTTTACGTTAACGGATTCCCTGGAAATTATAACAAATCAGTTTTTTTTCTTAATTCTTCTGGATTTACTAACTGGTTTGTTAATGGCCAAGGGCCTAAGGCTAACTTTAGTGAGGGTTGCGTGTTTGGTATCTTGGTATTGATTATATTTTGAAGTATTTTTTTAAATACATCTAAATAATATATATTTTTTATTTTTTTAAATTTATTTTTAATATTAGCACATCAAAACAATATACAAATATAAAAAATTCAAAATTTTTAGGAGTAAGCGGCCAGCCGCATTTCCAAACACATACCCTAATCACAAAGGCTTATCAAAGTTCGATCTTTGCTATTCATGATTGGCAATTGACAATTCACAAAGGCTTATCATTGTTCGACCTTTACTATACCCGCTTTCACTGAAATTTTAAAAAATTTCAAAAGTTTCTAAAAAAATTCCTCATTTCAACAATACAAAAAATATGTTTTATCTGGTGTGCATATAACTAGATTCTAAAATTTTCATGCGTATTTTTATGAAAAAAATAAAAATTGTATTTTCATCATATTTTGAAAAATACAAAAAACATAAGTTAATGGGTATCACAAAATGTTTGCAATTATCCATTAGGATTTGACTAAAATTTCAAAAAAAAACCCTCTTTTATTTATTAGTTTTTAGGATAGTAAAGTTTTAACATGATAAGATAAAAATCTCCTTACTATGGATGAACTTTCTTAAACCTTAGATAGACTTGTCTAGGCTTTAAAATGATTAGGTTTTAACTTGATGAGATAAGGATCTTTTTTTATTGAGAAGAACTTTTCTCGAACATTAGATAGACTAACGAATAGAAACACGATTTAGAACAAACAACAAAGCAGCTTACCATAGATAGGGTGCATCAGGAGTGATGCGTTTTCTCCTTACATACTAGTCTCCTTACCTAAACTCTCGTAGACCATTAGGTTTCCTAGTAACTATAATATTAGGTGGCGACTCCCTTTTTCTTTTTTTACTAATAAAGGACAAGAATTTCTTATTCTTTCCACCATCCATATCTATCATGATAACTCTGATCCGGAAGGATGATCACTACGTCACCGCCAAAGTGCAACACATTACTTTGGTTTGATTCAATATTACATCATTAAAGTCGCAACGTATCTTGATTTAAAAATATGAAAAGAATGAGCAACGTAGTTTTGTGTTGTACAATAATTCCCAGAATAAGTTTGTATTTTACAAGCTTTGTAAACTATTATTTATATATTAATAAAAAGTTATTCTATCACACTTTCTAGATATCTAATGACATACTTGGTATTTGATATCAGGTTTATGTTTAAATAATTTTTTCGAGGAAAAACTACAATGAGAGTTTGTTTCTCATGATTGACAAATATCCCCTAAATTGGCTAAAATTCTTATGAGCTTAGTGTCTTCAATGAGATTTTTTTTTTTAAAGTTCAACCTAGTTTTTCCTCATAGTCCCAACATAATAAAAAACTTTAACAATAACAAGCATACACACTCAATCTAGCTTTTGCATTAATTTTTACATTATATTTATTTTTGTATATATGCATAACAAATAAGTGCAAAAAAAAAAAAATTATAGGTTGTTCAACTTCCTCCTAGAGTCCGCAACAATATATATATATATATATATATATATATATATATATATATATATATATATATATATATATATAAAATTTTAGCAGAGTCTTCTTTGTATTTTTTTTGATACCAAGTTATCGACTCAATATTTCTCAACCTGTAAACATCAATCACAATTTTCATCCCATCATTTGGAATTTTAAAACTCAACCATAATATCAAATTTCTCATTTATATTTTCTATAGAATAATTATTTAAAGCTAATTAATTCATAACTTACATTGATTTCTCTCCAAGGTAATTATGCTCAAAATATGTATATAACCAACTGTAATTCAACTTAATAATAACAACATCATAAATTATATCACACAAATAATTAAGTTAAACATTACAATTATTAAATATAATAGTGTATTATTAAAAAATACTAGTTCTTCCAATTACATCAATTTCTTAATAAAATTATATATCCATGCATCTACTTTCTGGTTCGAGGGTGTGATGTACCTAAAAACATGATCATATTAATCATGATTAAAATTGCACATTTCGATAAATAATTGATTAAGGACTCATTATTCATGTACATTAAAGTAATTCTCACGTCATTAAATGGATTATCTTATCTTTAATAATTTAATAATTTCATAAATTTTTAATACGATTTCCAGATAAAAATAAATAATCTATCTATTAACTAATTTTATATGATTTCCAAATTAAAATTATAAAAATACCAAGAGTGTTTCTAACAACCGACATATTTAACTTCAATTTAAGTCAAGTAAATTTTATAATCTATCTATTACGCCAAATATTTATCCCATTAACCTAGAAATTAAGAAATAATTTTCTAACCTCGCCCATTCAATAGGACATTATTTCCATAAACCGAGAAATAATTTTTTGAACTCACTCATTTAACAGGGCATTATTTTCATTAACCAGAAAATAATTTTCTAGAACTCGCCAATTCAACAAGGTATTTTACTATCTCTCTTTGTTAGATTACAAACTATAAAAATCCTTCTACAAATCATTTAAAAATAAGCTATTTAGTTACTTCAAGGTATTAAACACCTACCCAGTGTCTGTGCGTACAAAAAGGTCCCTTGTTGCTGGTTAGATTCTGCAGCCTTCTTTGTATCAACACAAGTTACTACATCATTGTCCATTTATTTGAACCAGTACAATTCTAATACCAATTACATATTTCTTGATTAAACCCAACACTCTTAATTAAGTTTGATTAAACTTTTAATTTGAGGATAAAATCCCTTTTTAATTATTTTTACAAAAATCATTATTCAATTAACCTATCAACATCAATTATTTGCAATTTGGCAAGATTTCTCAATAATTTATCAAAACTCATTTTTCCTCAATTTTTTCTTCTTTTTTCCGAAATTCACCTAAAGGAGAAAGTTAGGAATTTTCTTTTCTCTTGAAAATTCTTACTCATTTCATATAATAACACTTATAAACCCTATATTTTCCCCACATTCTCCAAACAATTGCATTAATACCTTAAATCTCTTAATTTCTTTTCTCTTTGGCCGACAATTCTATTAAAAAAGGGGAAAGAAATTTTATTTTTTTATTCAAAATTAAACACTTACCCAATCATAATTCATGCTTTCTAACATGGTTCAATCATAATTTGCATTATTCCCATAATTTATATCATAAAACCCATATTTTTATATTCTTATAATTTTACATAATCCTTCACCAAAAATAAAAAAGGAATTAATCACTTGGAGCATGTTATTTACCTCACTTTAATAATGATTCAAGGAAAGAATGCAAGAAAAAAAATCAAGTTTTCTTCTCCTCCTTTTTCAAACCATAGCTTGAATTTTTTCTTCCAAAGCACTCACTACATTAAATCACCCTTCTTGATGTTTAATTAAGCTAATCATTCTAATTTCACTTTTATTGGTGGAATCAACAAGAATTTAAGTAGAAAAGAACCACACAAATCCTCCCCCTCTCTTTGTTTCAAACCATCAGCCAAGAGAGGAGAAATGAAGCATTTATAGTCTATTTTGTTATATTTACACAATGACCTTCGTTACTTTTTATTTCTATTTTTGTCCATCAATTCTTCTTTTTACTTAATTTACACCATAACACCTTCTCTTTTATTCTATTGTATCCCTCTACAATTCTAGAAATCCTTTTATCTACTCTTTCAGTATTTTATTTATTTTATTTGAATTATAATTTATCAGGTTTTTACATATACCATCAAGGTAGGGGACCTCTAATAGGGATCTAACTAAGATAAAAATATCAATTCACCTTATATGTTCATTTAATGTAACAAATACAATAAAGACCATCATTTTTCTCTATCAAACCATGGAACACCAAGTGCTTCTTTTAAGTCCCAATACATAATGCATTCCTCATTTATAGGTTTTCTATAAGCACCACAAGCCCAAGTTGCTCCAACTTTTGTTCTCATTGGTAAAGAAAATTTGAGGGTTAAGATTGTAGAAGAGTTTGATTCTGAAAATTTATATGTAATAGAAAAATAATTTTTAGCAATATAAGGAATAAACCTTTATAACCTAGTAAAAATAGTTGAAATGTGTCTTGTGCCTCACATCAAATTACCTAAAAAGTTTAAGGTGTTTAAGTTTATCAAATGCACTGGCACATAATAATCCATGACTTATAGGTATATTTCAATGAAATGGCTTTTAGTAGTCCATGATGAAAAGCTTCTAATCCACTTTTTTCCATAGAATTTTAAGTGATTCAATGCTAATTTAGTACATGAGTATGAATAGTAAGATCTGAAGGTGGATGGATTTGATAGATGCTTTTATAAAACAATATAAGTTCAATATGAATGTGGCTCTAGATCGATCAAGTTTGCAAAAAATAGAAAAAGAATCCAAAGAATCTATTATGGAGTATGCTTAAATGTATCGTGAAGTGGATGACATGTCTATCCTTTTCTAATAAAAAAATGATCATGCTCTTCTTAAATATATTCAAAGCTCCATACTGTGAATATTTGGTTAGCAGTTTAGAATAATGTTTTATGGATATTGTTGTTGTAGGTAAAAGAATTGAGCAGACAGTAAAAGCAAGAAGAATCTTAAACAATATTAAAGCTAATCAAAAGAAAGGATGGATTGCGGGAAAACGAAATGACAATAAAGTGCACTAGGTGGAAACCAATCAATTTTTACGCAAAGGTTATTGGAAAAATCATTAGATGTCCAATCAGCAAGTCAATACCATTAGTGACAATCTTCAACCATTCATTTTGACACCACCCACAACCACATTCATTGTCAATCTAATTTCATAAGTCCTTACTTACCAACAAAATAATTTTCTATAAAATCAACCATTCTTTAACCAATCAGCATCAAACACTCAAGTTAGCCTGAGCAACCAGCCTTATATATATATATATATAAAGAAACATTGCGAATTCTTCGACTACAATTGAGAGCAATGTTTAAAATGCTCATTAGCATTGGAAAAATTACTCCTAAGCCACAAAGACCCCTTCATCCACCCTACCTTCATTGGCATAAACCTAACCTTAAATGTGAATACCATTCTAGTTGTTGGACATTACATTGATAATTATAATGTATTCAAATACAAGATCATCCATCTTATTAGGAGGGATTGGATAACATTTGATAGGAGCTGCAATACCCCAAATATGAACACAAACCCCTTACCAAACCACGTTGCTATATGGGAATGAGGTGTAAGTATGATATGGGAATGAGGTGTAAGTATGATATTGTATGATGCTGAGTATGATAGAAAAAAAGCCATCTTGAAGATGACAATGAAAATTTTGTTTGACATGTTATCCCAAGAAAATTACATAAGGGCACGTTTCAAAACATAGGCTATTGAGAATCTTGACGAGTACTATAAGTTTCATCATGAGTCACGACACGATATCGATAACTATAATGAATTCCATTATGAAGCTACGACCATGATTATCATAGGTATGTTACGATTTAAGAATAGTATGGTTAATGATAAGGTGGGGATGTTATCCTTCCAGTGAGTAAATATTAAAAAAATAAAGGTAGGTAGGTAGGTACCAACCAATATAAAATGGTCTTTAAAGAATGATTTTATTTAGCCCAACTTATATGATCATTAGTAACTATCAATATTTTTTTTATAATTATGAATGCACATCTGATAATAAGGAGTCACACGCAATTATACAGATCATATAGACTAAAGTTGAGGGTTTGACAAGAATGGACGATGTTTTACTTTAAAAAAGTCAAAAAGGCAAAAAAAGGTTAAAAAAAGGGTAGTGAAAGTGCTTGCCCAAGATGACAAAGTCTATAAGCTAATAAATAATAAGGAAGCAACTAAGTTTCTCAAATTGATGAAACATAATGGCTATAACATGGTTGACTGACTAAAAAAAACCTAGTATGGATATCCATACTCTTTCTCATCTTGAGTTCGAAATCATATCAATAAGCTCTCTAAGAGGTTTTTAATAAAGCATATGTTCCTCAAGATATCATATATAATTTCATAAAGTATTTAATGGAAAGAATCCAAGCCACCAATTACCTATATTTTATAAAGATGAATCAGGTCTGAAATACATTTGATACAATAAGTTATTGCATGCCACAATCAAGTATAAAGATTATGTCATATCCAAAGTATTGATAGATAATGTCCAGCTCTAATACACTTCCAAGAAACATCTTGAATTGTTTAGTAGTTGATGTATCCCATATAACATGATGGTGAGGTTTTGTAATGGTTCATTAAGGCAAATGATCGGTGACATTGATATAGACATGGTCATTGAGCCATAATAATTTTAGGTCACTCTAGAAGTAATTTATATTCAACCTTTCTATAATATGTTATTAGGATGACTTTAGATATATGTTGGGGGAGTGGTGGAATCATCTTTGCATCAAATGCTAAAATATATAGTCAATGGAAGGTTGATAATTGTAAAAATAGAAGAGATGTTGTTTATGATGAAAAATATGCGAGTACTTTACATAGAAGTTAAGAGGAAAAAAAGATGGAGATATTCATGCTTTCAAGGTTGTGAATACGGATTTGGTGCTTAAGAGCACATTGTTTAGAAAGCCTGAGATTTTAAAAGCTACAAAAATAACTACTAAATACCTGATAAAGTATAAGTTACTATTGAGCTAAGTTATTTTATGAAATTTTTAACTATGTTATTGTATGTATGTTTATTGTTTGTATTTAGTTAAAATATCCTTACATTGGTATAAATACAGGGTTACTAGAGTGAATCAACTATATAACATGGTAAACGATTATTTGTTTTGGTTTTAAGTCAAGTAGAAAGAATATGATCCTAATAATGAAAAACAAATCAAAGTTCTTTTTTATAAGGGAATGAGGTGTAAGTATGATTTATTTTTTTATTTCTATATATGTAATAAAATGGTATCGCTTAATAACTTTTTATTACAAAGAGATGTTATGCAGTAATTTTAATATACAATAAATATATATTAAAAGTTATTGTAAAGGATAAAACATCAAATTTGATCCCAAAGCTTGGCATAAGATGTGCTTGACAGGATTGTAATCAAAATTTATCATAACTTACCTAATTCAAAGTGAGTGTAGGATTGAAAAAGAAAAAAAAGTGAAAAAACCTTAAAAATGTTATCTAATAATATTTTTTATAAAATAATTTTGTTTATTAATTTTGTCTTTTCAATTTCAAAAATTCACTATAAAGTGTATGATTATTGATTCCATTCAAATTGTATTTTTTTTCCCTTAAAAAATGACATTATTTTGTAAGAATCCTAGCAAAAGGCTAGATTAAGAAATCAAAATTGTTACAAAAATATATTAACTAAGCTTGGGAGTAAATTAAGAATTAGTTTCATCATTAAAAAAAAAAATTAAATAGTCTCTCTAATTTAAAGACTAATTAATTAGTCTCTATGTTGCTAAATCTATTTGTAACTTAATTATTTTTTTATCTATTTCAAGGCAGCAACCCCACCAATTTATGCAATATTTTTTTTAATAAATAGAAGAAAAAAAATATAAAATATAGAAAAATTGTTGAGAAATGAAAATAAAATTGGGATTAATTATTTCTGAAATTAGAAGAAAATTTTAATTTAATTTCAAATAATTATGGGGTTAAATTATAGTTTACTCATAGTTTGGGGGTATTGTTTAGGTTTGTCAAAAACA
>Ga0325410_1007777_pt1 | contig 11686 bp, 5 predicted proteins | sample PopdelMetagenome_16_FD_206182 | JGI IMG/M metagenome (GOLD analysis project Ga0325410, IMG submission 206182) | Populus deltoides microbial communities from Bellville, Georgia, United States - Xylem-PdIQD-R3 | ecosystem: Host-associated > Plants > Phyllosphere > Stem > Wood/Secondary xylem... | reverse complement strand
TAGAATGGAAAGAGACCAACTTTGCCTCTTAAAGTTTCCACAAACAATTCCTTCATGAACAACACCCATACCGGCAACATCCACTAAAACGTACTCATAATAGCTAGAATAGCCATCAAAACAAACTCATAACAATCCTAAAATATATCTATAACAGCAACTAAACAAACACTCAGGTAGTGTTTGGTACCTAAAAAATATCTTTGGCTTGAAAACAAAGTTTATGTGTTGATTAATCAGTTAATCTTTAGGTTCTAGCAATCAAATTCATTCGCTATATTCAAGATAATTGGTGCCTGATATCTGTAAAAGATCTTCTTTGATGAAGTTGGGGACTCCTTTATACTTAAATATATTTTTTTAGAGAAAAGACAATTATATTTTAGAGAGACTTTGAAAATAAATATGCAGTAGAGAATAGAGATTGAAAGCCCTCTCTTCTAAAGATCTAATTGATCTTTATAGCCCATCCTTATTTTTTTCTTGATTGCATTCCAACATCTTCTATATCAAAGATAAAAATATCTTTGACTTAATTAGAGGGAAAATATATCTCTCTTTGTTAGAGAAAAAATATATTTGACTTTATCAAATAGAAGAATGTCTCTAACTTTGCCATTACCAAGGAATCCTAATAGAAGAGAGGTTACCTCAAACCTCTGAGGACAACATTCCTAACACTCTAAGTGTGAAGGTTATAGAGTTCGTTTCTCGCCTTCAACTAGGGGAGAACACAACTCAGATACCTGACCAGGCTGAGCGTAGCAGTCGGGAGACCATGGGCTACGTCTAGGGTTATTTTGAGATTACAACCTCTTTTTGCATGTATGTGATGGGGTAATCTTTCCCTCTTTAAGGATTTGTGAGGGAAGTGTTCAGATACTATTAATCAAGTCCATGCCAACAACATCCAAATAGAGGGATCACTTTATCCACCTTTGATAAGTTTTATGGGCTTATTGGAATCAAGTCTATAATCATTGTCTTTAGAAGTTGCTATCATTTGGTTGCTGGCAACGACATGTATTGGTTTTTCACATTTGCCAACAGACCTATAGGAACTATGAAGGGAACCTTATGAGAGAAGCCTGTGCGTGTCAAAAAATGAAGGGGGAGATAGTTGACGGTGAGGTATTGTGGGCCAATCAACCCTAGAGGTGGAATGTAGTAAATCTAGAGTTGTTCTCATTATTAAAGGGATCCTCCCCAGATGTAAATTACAAGCCTCATCTAAGCTCGGACAAGGAAAAAACGTGTGTTGTGTTAGCCTTGACTCAACTGAGTATGAAGTTAATAGGATGGCTAAATGATATTATCAGGTCGTTTTGCAAAGTATGCTGGTTCCTTATTCTTTTATCATTTTGTTACTATGTTTATTACTGACTCCTCTTTTTTTTTTATGCGGGGATAATAGCTTAAGAAGAGGGAGGAACTTTATCAAAGATTTGCATAATAGAGTTCACCAAATAAGTTTTCATCTCTTATCATGGTTGAAGGCAGGGCTAAAGAAGTGATGAAGGATTTCCCCATCATTGTTAATAAACTTTCTGTTCCTGATAGCTATGTTCCTAAGGAAACAATAGTGGAAGTCAGAACTCCTGTAGAAAATGAAGTCAGGGAAGTCATACTCCTCATTCAAGGGTCAAGTAGATTTAACCCTCCTTGAAGTGATCACGAGCACTGTCATCAGTTTTTTAGAGGATCAGGATGTTTTAGTCTTGATTGTAAAGGTTCCTATGGTGGCATTTCCTCTGCCTCAACTTTTTGCTTTGCTGGCAGAGGCTGCATCAACTAGGCCTTCTACTCGGGTTGTTCCTGAAGAAAATGAGTTTAAAGATGTTTTCACCAACCTCATCTTTGGTTGAGCTCGCTTCAATTTCCTCACCTTCTACTCGGTAGCTTGTGAAGGATGTTATTGGCACCAGGTCATGTATTGAGAAGGTTGGCCTTGAGGTAGTGAGACTATTGAAAAAGATTTTCACCATCCTAACAGACATCTCAATGACATCTAATGAAAGTTATAACTGTCATTTGGATTTAACTAGTCAAATGATGTTTTATGTAAGGAACCTTTAAGTTTATCCTTTATTTAGTTTTGTGACTATTCCTAACACTTTTTTTAGAAGATTTTCATGATATGCGTTCATTCTAAAATGTGTTGGGTGATCAAGAAGAATCATGTAAGGAAGGCCATCACCACAAACAAGGTGAACCAAACTGCCTTCAAGTAGCTAAAAAAAGAAAAGGTTATTATAGGGGTCAAACCGAAGAGCCTCAATGTGGCTTATTCAACATTGAAGAAACAAATACAAGGCATTGTTCTTTAGTTGGGCTCCAACAACAAGCTGCTTTAGGCCGCCTATAACCAAGTGGATTCTCTAAAGCGGGAGATTCTTAAGGCGAAGACCATCCAAGACGGTTTGAGAGCTGAGCTTTTTACTGCTGGGGAAGAAGCCCAAAGTTCTCAAGTTTAGATGGAGGCTTTAAGGAACTCTCTTAAAGAGTTTCATGAATTTTTTTGAGGGTGTGCAACTTTGATTGGGACAGTTGGGGACTAAATATTCCCTTCCATGTCCAATATAGATGAACTTTAGTACCACCTTTCATCCAGTCTTTATGCCTGACTTTACATGTGTGTTTCTTATCAGGGTTGTTGCTGCTCAACATGGAGAATATCTAACTTAGAGGCTCGAGCTAGATATTTAAGATTCCTTTCCCCATCTCCCCCTATTAATTTACTACCCTTGGTTTTGTGAGGTTTATCCATGTAATATTTTTATTTAATAAATTTTTTATTCGTATTTGTTTCTCTATTTACTCGTGTGTATGAATCTTACACCTATAGTAAACATTTTATGCAGGGTTCAAGACCCTTAGAAAAAAATTTGAAATTTTTTATAAGTTAAATTCTTTTACTTAGAAAAACATTTATTAAATTTGAATTTTAAATTATCTAACCTTAATCAAGATTTAGAAGGGACCTGCTCCCTGCCTAGAACCAAAAGAAAATCTTGGTTTCAGGTATATTCTTGTTAATTCAAATAAATTTTGTAGTGGATCGTTGAAAAGCCGCTAGGCAGGAGGAGAGAATTGGTGTTGTTGTTCGTAGGCGAAACATCGTTGTTAAGGTAGTTTACCCCATCCTTAAAGAAATGTGTTATGGCACTAGGATGATCTTGTCAATTCCTTCCAAAATAACTTGTGCAATCAAACTAGAGAGATTGAGTTGATCCCTTCCAAGGTAACTTGTGCACTCGTACTAAAGAGAGTTAGTCCATCACATCCTTGGAAGGTTAGGAGGTCGTTGCCTCATAGAGATATCGTGTCAATTTCATCTTTAGAGTTATCCAATCACACTAAGAAGGCTTTAGACCCATCACTTCTAAGATAAATTGTGCAATCGCACTAGGAAGACTAAGTTCATCCCATCTTTAGAAGGTTATGTGGTTGTTACCCTAAAGAGATGTCATGTCAATCTTATTATTAAAGAGTTTTGCAATCGCACTAGGGAGGTTTCAGATACATCCCTTCCAAGGTAAATTATACAATTGCACTAGGAAGACTGAGTTTATCCCATCCTTAGGGAAGGTTGTATAGTCGTTGCCCTAGAAGGATGTCGTGTCAATCTTATCCTTAGAGAATTGTGTAATTATATTAGAGAGGCTTCAGATTTATTCCTTCCAAGGTAAATTGTGCAGTTACACTAGGAATACTAAGTTGATCTCTTCCAAGATAAATTGTGCAATTGCATTAGGAAGGTTGAGTTCATCCCATCCTTGGAAGGTTGTGTTGTTGTTGACCTAGAGAGTCAATCTCATCCTTGGAGAGTTTTGCAATCACACTAGGAAGGCTTCAGATCCATCTTTTCCAAGGTAAAATGTGCAATTACACTAGGGAGATTGAGTTCATCTCATCCCTGAAAGATTATGTGGTTGTTGCCCTGGATATCACTTAAAAAAAAGACATTGTTATGATGAATAATTTAATTCATATACAAGAAACTTACATTCCTAGTCATTGACCACGTTGAGACATAATTGTTTTAATGGAATTTCTGTTGAGATCATAGTCTCAACTCCAAATAAAAGAGAGAATAGAGTTTCTCCAATAGATATCTTCTAAATGGTTGATAAACAAACTTCACATGTTTTATAATTTGAACCAACATTTCACTTATGCTTATTGAAAGCTTTCTCAAATCTCTAGGTTCTATCTACATTCATGAAGTTAGCAAATCCCTAGCCTAAATTTGGTTGTCTCATTAAGCCCATAGGCAAGTAGAAAAACCATATTAACTTAAGGCAATCAAATTGTTACATAGCCTTTCCTTATTATTAAAGAGTTGTTAAAGCTTTAATGGAACAGAAGTGCCAACAACCGTAGAAAGGCCAGTGACACGTCCTATTATAGAAGTGTTTTGGTTATCTTCCTTTGATAGTGAGTGAAGACGTCAATAAACCACTTTTGGAAGAACTATCAATGGCTTTTTGATCGTTTCTTACAGAATGTGCTATTGATGATGTCCTAAAAAAATTGAAGTAGCTTGAAAACAAAATTTATGTGTTGGATAATCAATTAATCTCTTGGTTCTAACAATCATATTCATTCTCCCTATCTAAGATGGTTGGTGACTAGTGGTCGATACCTACAAAAGGTCCTTTTTGGTGAAGTTTAGGACTCTTTAATGCTTAAGTAAGTATATTTTTTAGATAAAATGACAGTGATATTTTACAGAGAGACTCTGAAAATAAATATGCAATAGAGAATGGTGATTGAAAGCCCTTTCTTCTAAGGATCCAATGGGTCTTTATAGCTCATCCTCACTTTTTTCTTGATTGCATTCCAACCTCTTCTCTATCAAAGAGAAAAATATATCTGACTTAATCAAAGAGAAAATATCTCTGACTTTGTTCACAGGAAAAATATGTCTGACTTTATCAAATGGAAAAATATCTCTAACCTCTGACTTTATCAAAGAGAAAATATCTATATATATGTGTGCGCTCAGCACTTGGTTAAGCTTAGGGGAGGTAGGACTGGCAAATCACCAAACCCATACATGCTTGGGCTCGGTATTTGACTTAAAAAATACATAAATAGTAACATAAAAGCAAAAAAATTCACTCCTTAGCAACTTCATCATACTTGTCATAACCCAATTTTTGACCATTTTTATTAATATTATTATTTTATTTACTAAAAAAACGATGAAAAAAAATAATAATAATAATGATGGAAAAACAAGTAAAATGAAATAAATGAAGAATGAATTAAAATTTGGGTTAAGGGCAAAATGATTGAAAGTTTTGGGGTTTAATTAAACTTTGAAATTAATCTAATTAAGCTTGAAATTAATTTAATTAATCTAATTAAGGGTTTAATTGGAGAATTGATAACTTTTTAGACTTAATTAAGCTTGAAATTAATTTAATTCATCCAATCAAGGGTTTAATTGGAGAATTGATAAGTTTTGAGACTTAATTAAGCTTGGAATTAATTTAATTAATCCAATCATGGGCTTAATTGGAGAATTGATAAGTTTTAGACTTAATTGGACTTTGGATTTAATTAAATTAATGAAATCAGGGACTTAATTGAAGAAATAGCAAAGTTTGGGGTTAATTGGGGATACGATTGCAGCAGATTAAAGTCCAAGGACTAACTTGTAAAAGGCGCCGAAATGCAGGGAAAATTACTGTTTAAACCAGGGGTTTAATTATAAAAGTTTCGAAACTTCATGGGTCAAAGTGAAAATTACCACTGATTATCTCCAAACGGCGTCGTTTTGAGGATGCTGTTCATCATCTTCTCCTTTAAGCCAGTGACCGTTTCTGCAGTAATGGAGGACGCCGAACGTTGGCTTCCATAATGGGCACCTTAATAGTGGTCGACCCTCAGCCTGCCACCCGTTACCACCCGCCGAACTCTATATAAACGGAGGAGCACCGAAAAAACAGAGGTTGGTGACAGGGGAAGAGAAGGAGGACGAACGAAACCAGAAGAGAGAAACACAAAGATACCAGCCTAATTTTTAAGCCTTTTTTAGAACCCCACAACAGAAGAAAACCTTTCCCTCACCAGTATCGGCCTAAAACCACGAAACCAGAAACAAGCCAAGAGAGAGAGAGAGAAGGTGTTCTGAAAACAGAGCATAAAAAAAACGAAGAAAATTAAGCCGAAACAGAGACGCAGGAAGGGAATACAACGGGGAAGACAAGCAGAAGGAGTAAAAGGAAATTTGGACCAGAAATATCGCCTTCAGCAATCTCGCGCAAAACCCTCTGCAAACGCACCAGGTACGTCTTCTGCCCTGTTTCTCCTGTTTTTCTTTACTTCATTCTTGCTGTTTGTTTTTTAAATTCAGTAACAAGGGCCATGCACGCGTGATTTAGATCACGCGTGCCTTGTATGGCCCAGCCGGGTCACTGGCTTGGGCCAGTGACTGGGCTGGGCTGGCTGGGTCCAGCCCAGCCGATGTGGGCTGAGCTGGGCCCAGCCCGAAAAAAAAATAAAAAAGTAAAAAATAAAAAAGAACAGAAAAGTAAAAAAGGAGAATGTAAATGTGTATGCATGAATAAAAATAATGTAAATTTATTGGTTTATTCACTGACGCCAGAGTCAGGAATAAAAATACCGGTTTAAATTTATATTATTTTTATTCGGTGTATTTTATTTTATTTAGCTAGAAAAATAAAAAATATGTGCATGCGTAAAAATCAATTTATTTTTATTTATTTATTCACTGGCGCTAGATTAGGGAATAAAAAATATATTGATCTAATTTTTCGTAGCTACGAATTTTTACCAACGCCAGAGTTGGAATTATTCGAGCTCAAATATTCACTGACGCCAGAGCCAGGAATATTATAAACAAATCATCATAGCATAAGCGAATAAATATTTAGCAATTTAAGACAAAACCAGCAATGCAGTCTGCCTCAGGCAGAATGTTTAAAGGGTAATAATATCTTCCTTTTTACGTAACCAATCCCGAGCCATAGAATCTCTGTTGACCAGTTAGGGTTCCTAGTGACCATACTACTAGGTGGCGACTCCTCAAACAAGACCTTGTCCCTTTAAAGAACCAGATGCCAGAAATCTGTTCTTTTTCCACGATCGAGAATTATTTTACGGGCCGCCGCGATGTCGAGTGCGACAATACTAATATGAATTAAAAAAAAGCACAAACAGGAACACTAAATTAATCGTAACTTGACTATTTTTATATGTTCTAAAGTGACCCGATTTCTTCTATTTGATTTTGTGAGCATCAATTGCCATTAGAGTTAGGTCAAAGAATACAGGGATTATATATATATATATATATATATATATATATATATATATATATATATATATATATATATATATATTATCAAAAAAAAATTTCAAATGCCAATTTTATATTCATTTTTCAAATGTCTTTTTTTCATTTTAAAGAAGAAAAGACTACAGTTTCAAATATAAAACCAGATGAATTGGGTTTGGTTAACCGGGTTTCAAAAATCCTAACCCGCCACCCAACCAATGATATTTATTTCTTGGGTTTTTTTTATACCTGACCAGGCTGAGCGTAGCAGTCGGGAGACCATGGGCTATGTCTAGGGTTATTTTGAGATTACAACCTCTTTTTGCATGTATGTGATGGGGTAATCTTTCCCTCTTTAAGGATTTGTGAGGGAAGTGTTCAGATACTATTAATCAAGTCCATGCCAACAACATCCAAATAGAGGGATCACTTTATCCACCTTTGATAAGTTTTATGGGCTTATTGGAATCAAGTCTATAATCATTGTCTTTAGAAGTTGCTATCATTTGGTTGCTGGCAACGACATGTATTGGTTTTTCACATTTGCCAACAGACCTATAGGAACTATGAAGGGAACCTTATGAGAGAAGCCTGTGCGTGTCAAAAAATGAAGGGGGAGATAGTTGACGGTGAGGTATTGTGGGCCAATCAACCCTAGAGGTGGAATGTAGTAAATCTAGAGTTGTTCTCATTATTAAAGGGATCCTCCCCAGATGTAAATTACAAGCCTCATCTAAGCTCGGACAAGGAAAAAACGTGTGTTGTGTTAGCCTTGACTCAACTGAGTATGAAGTTAATAGGATGGCTAAATGATATTATCAGGTCGTTTTGCAAAGTATGCTGGTTCCTTATTCTTTTATCATTTTGTTACTATGTTTATTACTGACTCCTCTTTTTTTTTTATGCGGGGATAATAGCTTAAGAAGAGGGAGGAACTTTATCAAAGATTTGCATAATAGAGTTCACCAAATAAGTTTTCATCTCTTATCATGGTTGAAGGCAGGGCTAAAGAAGTGATGAAGGATTTCCCCATCATTGTTAATAAACTTTCTGTTCCTGATAGCTATGTTCCTAAGGAAACAATAGTGGAAGTCAGAACTCCTGTAGAAAATGAAGTCAGGGAAGTCATACTCCTCATTCAAGGGTCAAGTAGATTTAACCCTCCTTGAAGTGATCACGAGCACTGTCATCAGTTTTTTAGAGGATCAGGATGTTTTAGTCTTGATTGTAAAGGTTCCTATGGTGGCATTTCCTCTGCCTCAACTTTTTGCTTTGCTGGCAGAGGCTGCATCAACTAGGCCTTCTACTCGGGTTGTTCCTGAAGAAAATGAGTTTAAAGATGTTTTCACCAACCTCATCTTTGGTTGAGCTCGCTTCAATTTCCTCACCTTCTACTCGGTAGCTTGTGAAGGATGTTATTGGCACCAGGTCATGTATTGAGAAGGTTGGCCTTGAGGTAGTGAGACTATTGAAAAAGATTTTCACCATCCTAACAGACATCTCAATGACATCTAATGAAAGTTATAACTGTCATTTGGATTTAACTAGTCAAATGATGTTTTATGTAAGGAACCTTTAAGTTTATCCTTTATTTAGTTTTGTGACTATTCTTCCTAACACTTTTTTTAGAAGACTTTCATGATATGCGTTCATTCTAAGATGTGTTGGGTGATCAAGAAGAATCATGTAAGGAAGGCCATCACCACAAACAAGGTGAACCAAACTGCGTTCAATGGCTTTTTGATCGCTTCTTACAGAATGTGCTATTGATGATGTCCTAAAAAAATTAAAGTAGCTTGAAAACAAAATTTATGTGTTTGATAATCAGTTAATCTCTTGGTTCTAGAAATCATATTCATTCTCCCTATCTAAGATGGCTGGTGACTAATGGTCGATACCTACAAAAGGTCCTTTTTGGTGAAGTTTAGGACTCTTTAATGTTTAAGTAAGTATCTTTTTAGATAAAATGACAGTGATATTTTACAGAGAGACTCTGAAAATAAATATGCAATAGAGAATGGTGATTGAAAGCCCTTTCTTCTAAGGATCCAATGGGTCTTTATAGCTCATCCTCACTTTTTTCTTGATCGCATTCCAACCTCTTCTCTATCAAAGAGAAAAATATATCTGACTTAATCAAAGAGAAAATATCTCTGACTTTGTTCACAGGAAAAATATGTCTGACTTTATCAAATGGAAGAATATCTCTGACTTTATCAAAGAGAAAATATCTATATATATATATATATATATATGTGCACTCAGCACTTGGTTGAGCTTACGGGAGCTAGGACTGGCAAATCACCAGACCCATACATGCTTGGGCTCGGTATTTGACTTAAAAAATACATAAATAGTAACATAAAAGCAAAAAAATTCACTCCTTAGCAACTTCATCATACTAATAAGAATTAAAAAAAAAAAAGCACAAACAGGAACACTAAATTAATCATAACTTGACTATTTTTATATGTTCTAGAGTGACCCGATTTCTTCTATTTGATTTTGTGAGCATCAATTGCCACTAGAGTTAGGTCAAAGAATAAACGGATTATATATATATATATATATATTATCAAATGTTTTTTCAAATGCCAATTTTATATTCATTTTTCAAATGTCTTTTTTTTATTTTAAAGAAGAAAAGACTACTGTTTCAAATATAAAAACTAGATGAATTGGGTTTGGTTAACCGGGTTTCAAAAATCCTAACCCGCCACCCAACCAATGATATTTATTTCTTGGGTTTTTTGTACCATTATCATCTGTAATACCATAATATCTAATTTTAATAAATTAAATCCCGTCAGATAATGCAAATATTACATCGAGGCCAGTTTCTTTAAACACCACTACCCACCCTGAACACTTTTGGCATCCATCTCGCCTACCATCGTCACTTTTCTTATTACCTCTTTTTGTTGCTTGTTATAACCTCATTCCTCTTCCTTTATCAACAATATTTAGAAAATGTTTTGAACTTGGTATATATTTTGTTCCAAGTGGATCATAACTTGAGATTTTTAAAGAGAAATATGATTATGAATATGATCAGGGTTTATGTACATAATTTAGTCCAACTATACACATTATGGATAGTCGATGGACTGCGTAAAATTGCCATCACCAACTCCACATTTTATCTATCAATATTAGAGGGGACCTTCCTGTCTCCATACGGCGCGCTTCAGATGGTAGAAAGGGCTCCATAAAAGTCTAAAAAAATAGCTTGGGCCATCTTTACAATGTCAGCATCAGCTGTGACAACGCGTGCGTACAGCACATAGACTATCCTTGTCATAGCATCCCTTTCTCTCACAATCATTACTTTTCTTAATCACCCTGTTGTTTTGTTAATTATATTACTAATTACATGCCAAATGATCACTAAATTCAAATATCGAATTTGATAAATATACATATATATAAAACTCAACTATAAAGAGATTTCATTTCTTAATTTGATACAGGATTTAACGTAAAAAATACTACAGGATCATAAGGGTGAGGGTTCATTATCTGCTTGCATTAAGTCATAATAAACTTTTTGATAGACATGAAATGCCAATCATTGATTTCTCTATCATGTTTAATTTCCACTCATTAAAGTTTTGAAGAATGAAGAAAAAAGCTTCAACATGTTACTTCTTCCACTGAGATTTGTACAAAGTGACGTGGCAGAAAAAATGGACTAAACATGCGCACCTCCAATCATTGATATCTCAACGAAAATTTCCACTCCATCAAATTTGAAGAATCAACCGGTGTGACTAAACAAAAAACCATCTTATTTGCTTTGTCAAGGCTCATAAAGGGGCACAAAAACCATGACATCATATCACAGAAATGTTCATTTACACAAACAAGAAGACAAGCAAAAATAAGAATAGAATTAAAGCTGAATAGGGTTTTTACACAAGAACCTCAACTTGAAGTTTTATTACTCAATAATTTTTTAATCAACACTCAATATTACAGCACTTTTAAGCTGTTTATATACTAAAAAAAAATAATAAAAGAGTTCTAAATAAAATAGAAAAAATAATCCTCAATTAACTAGGAAAATATGGTAAATGCTAAATAATAACTTTTAAGCCTTATTTGAAAGCCTTCCTGAACTTAAGTGGCTACAAAATTTTCAAACCAATAGCAAATAAGGCCTATAGAATCTTCTAGCAAAATTTTAGTTGAATCCAACAATCAGATCAAAAATTATATCCGTTAATATAAGGTTGCACTTCAGAAAAAACTCTCCTGCATCACAACCAGAAAAAACAGCCCATGAAAATGCAACAATAAGTTAAAGATTAAACCAGTTCTAAGAAAGGATATAGGGCTTCTGCAATTTTCAGTCACTTGTTTGGTATTAGAATTTGA
>Ga0325410_1007774_pt1 | contig 11690 bp, 9 predicted proteins | sample PopdelMetagenome_16_FD_206182 | JGI IMG/M metagenome (GOLD analysis project Ga0325410, IMG submission 206182) | Populus deltoides microbial communities from Bellville, Georgia, United States - Xylem-PdIQD-R3 | ecosystem: Host-associated > Plants > Phyllosphere > Stem > Wood/Secondary xylem... | reverse complement strand
ACATGCATATAACACAGCAATATAATTAATTGCGCGCGCGGGTAGATGGAGACATTAATAGAAATTAATAAATCTAAGTAGAAGGAGCTGTTGCTTCTGGGTCAGTGAAAGCAGAAACAGCAAATATGCAGAGGAAGGAGAGAAGCAAAGAAGTTCCGTCAGTCAGGGGTCACATAACATTTTCTCGTTGCCAACATCAATGCTGAAGATACTTTTGAGATTGCCCACTCCATGCGTTCTACAGAAGATATGTCAAGATAAGACCTGACCCCACCTCCTCCCCCATGGGGCAATCGCCCCCCCTCTCATTTTCTACTCCTAAAACACACGCATATATGTGTATATTCGAAGGATTGGCATGATTTTCAATACTTTCTTCCTCTAACTTTATGAATTTTAACCTTGAAGTTACTATTAAGAAACATTTATTTCTTGTAAATATAGACAATAATATATATATTTAAAATTGTTTAATATCAAAAACACACACACACATATATATAATGTGTGTTTTTGATATTTTAATAGCTTTCGGTTACCATTTAAAAAAAAACAAGTTTCAAAAAAATTACAAATGATCATAACTTTTCTTAAATTTGAGTTTTTATCATAATTTAAGATAAAAAATAAATAAAATAACTTTTAAAGTCATGGTTAGTCTAAAACAGTATTAACTACATTGCACCACAAGATACACTAACTTTAAATACATATGTATAAAAACAGGAAGTTATATCTCTTAGAAAATATTAGTATTTGATATTTTTATTTTAAATAAACATCATTTCTGTCTTCTTTTTTTTATTTGATCAACATCGTCTTTCTTTTGACAAAATACAAATTGTCCTCTGCTTCGTTATGTCCAAAATTTCTTTTAAAATTCATGTATTACCTCAAATATCATAACAAAATTAAAAAAAAAGTTAATCTTTCACGTCACATCACTTTTTGTAATTTTTATGGCATTTTAATTATTATTTTTTTAAATAAGCATTCTTTAACTATCCACACAAATTGTATGGAAACATCTTGTTTGATGGAAATATCCTTAAATTTTTAAAAACAAACAAAACAAAAAATTTAACAATCACTAATATTGAATAAATTAAGTGATGATATTGTTTAATGTTTATTGTGTTTGCAAAAAACGATATAATCAAAAGATTTTGCACTGCAACGATAATCAGGCAATATGCTAGGGGCTAGTTTGAGGTTTTTTTAATTATAGTTTTGAAACCCGGTCTGATCTAGCGGTCAATTCAGAGCTAGAATTAAGTCAAATTTAAGAAAAAAATAGGAGAAGTCATGACTCGGAATGATCCGGTTGACTTAGCCGATTGACATGGTGACCCGATTGACCTGATCAAAAATATGGTTGTAACATGTTGATTTTTTACTAAAATAACATCGTTTTGAATTAAAAAAAAAAAGAATTTACCCGGGTGACCTGGTTAAGACCCGGTGACTCGATCAAAACCCGTGACCTAGGCCTGGTTAACCACTGGGTCGGGTTTCAAAACTTTGTTCTCAATTCAATTTTTTTTTTGTAAATTATTATTTATTATTTATCCCTTTTAATTTATATTTTAGAATTATTTTTGTATTTTTATTATAAAATGACATGTTTTAGTGATTTAAAGTGTTAATTTTATTGGCGAACAGGCAGCTCAGATATTGAAGAGATCATATTATAAATATTATTATAAATATCATATGATTTTTTCCACTAACCCACCTGCCTCGCAGCCACAAGGAATTCTTTAAGTTGCCTTTCATCCATTATATTTAGGAAAGTGCCTCGACAAGGAAAGTGTCAGAAGGCACAAAGTTGAACAACTAATTCTTTTCCCCTAGCAAATCAATTCTCTCTTCACTACCTTTCTTCCAAATCAACTATCTTTACAGAAGTGACTTGACCTCGACATTTGAATCACGAGAAGTGTTAAAAACTTAGATGGAAAGAGCTTCAGTAATAAAATAAAGTTTTTGGAACCTCCCCAGTTCCCAAACTCAATTTTGATTGATGTTTCTTCTTATATCACATATGAAATGTCCTTTGATACGCATTCACTATTAAAATGAAAGGGAGAAGGTACTCTAAGTCTTGTCATTGTCACCTTAAAAATTGAAAAACTAATAATTAGAACTCATTTAACGAAATAAAGTTATTAATAACATAGACTTAACTAGGTAATTACTTTGTGCACCGGATAGAAATTTTATTTGAATGTAAAAAAAAATTCAAAGAATAAAAAAATTAAATGAGCAAAAAACTCAAATATGCTGGTTTAAATGTAACTTAAACAACTAATAATAACGTCTTGACAAATCTACAATCTAGTAACCTTGATAACCATAAAAAAAATCAAAACAATTAATCTTTCAAAAACTAAACTGAAATATACTATGAAGACTAATTTAAAATAAATTTAATGCTTCAAAAAAAATTTAAGATGGCATCTTGTTTTTTCAAAATATTGAGATAATAGCGTATTAAATCGACTCGGGCTTTGGTAATTAACTTGTCAAACTCGAACCCAATTCATGAACTCCACTGATTTAAAATTTTTATTTTTTAAAACTATGTTTTACTTAGTCATACAATAAAAAAAAAATTTAAAAAATATTGGATGAAATCGGAAGGAAAAAAATTAATAACAAAAAAAGACATATAGAACTGGCCTAGGTGGCCTAGCACATCTAGGCCTTAAAAAGTAAACCCAAGCATGCACGCCTAGGCCTTGTTTATATTATTTTTTATAGTGTTTTTTAAAATAAAGGTAGAAAACACATCGTTTCTCTGTACCTAGAATTCACCTACTAATATGGTGACCGAAAAATTAGATCTATAATTTTTTTCTTGATAATTTTTTTTCATCAATTTTGATTAGCAAACACCTATTAAAGATCTTTAGAACCCAAAAAACTTAAATAACCAAAAAAAAAAATAGGTTCCAAAAATACAAAATCAAATTGAGAAACTTTTCTCTCTCTCCACTCCCAACTTATTTATCTAGGCAATATAAAGAATCAAAACAACCACTATCATATTTTCTCTATCAAATAAGACCCATTAATATCAAGAATGTTGAGTTTCATCACAAAAAAAAAAAATGACATCTTTTTCTCTCCTCATCATTTTGTAGTGAGTTTCTCTCTCCTCTCTCTAACTTATGGGCTAACAAATAAACAAAAAATAAACTTTATTTTCCAATGCTAAAACCTCCAAGAACTTCTCTAGATCTGAAGATCCAAGATTTGATCAACCATTAATCCTTGAAGAAATTCTCAAAATACACAAAATAAAAACAAAAACAAAAACAAAAAGTGCTCAATTTATGAAAGTAACACAACACCAAAGAAAACAATGATCATTTTAAAAAATAAAGCCATTATTAATTAGACCATAAAAGTGTCACATCTAGTAAAAAAATTACTTGGTTAAGGATTAATGATTCAACGCAATAAAAAACTAAGACATGAAAAGAAAGAGTTACCATTGTTGGAAAACCATACATGACAACAAGAAAAAAAATACTTAGAGAAAATGTTAGAAAAGACCTGAGACTTCTTACTAGCTGGTTATTAATTAATAATATCTATGAAATGTTTACCAGGCTACTAAACAACAATTTCACTAACCTAATATGTTATTTCACCAAATGTTGTAGAATTCATAAATGCCCTTATGAGAGTAGAAAGCCCTATTTATTTAGGAATGCCATCATGTCTTCATTACCTATACTTAGAAATGGAGAAACATAAAATTTTTGTTCCTTTTTAAACTGACATTATACAAAATAAATTGTGTAATTCTTACCCTAATCAATAAAAAAATTATTTTGCAAAGTTAAAGTGTATTATGAAACAAATTTTATGTAGTTTTTGTCTAATAACATAATTATGATGTTGTTAAAAAGATATATTCACTAGGTCAATGTAGGAGAGTTGTTTTTAAGATTATTTGGGAAAACATTTAGTTACATGCAAATTGCTCCTAAATTACCCTTACAATCAAACAAAAAAAAACTCAAATGATTAGTAGGTTTGTTTACTATTTAATATTTTATAAAACTTTAAGGAAAAATTATATTTAGCATCATGTAGTTTTGTTTAAATTATGATTACATGTTATAGTTTGAAAAATTAGAATTTACATCTTGAATTAACATGAATTTTCAAATTTAACAAAATAATAAAATTATCTTAGTATATATTATATCATAAATTCTCATTCGTCGTCTTTGTCATCCCCTTTTCTTTCCCTTAATCTCTCACCAAACTCTAACCAACCCTAAAAAACTCCAAATTAAGACTTAGAAAAAACTCTAATTTTTTAATCTCAAATCTTGCATGCATTTGGTGGTGATGACAAGTTCATAATAAAGAACTTCTATCATTAGTTTTAGAAAAAGCTATGATTTTACAAAACTCAATCGTTGAAAAGGCCATTGATGCCCATCTATCTCCTGTTTTTTTTATGATAGGGGAGTACATGTTATACGACATAGGAGATATAAAAACAATGGAGATGGGGCTGGGGAGTTCAAAATGTGGATGTTGGAAAGCTATTAAATGTAGTAAGAGATGAATTGGAGATGAGAAATATGAGTACACTAGTGACTCTAAAATCTTTAAATTACTCTGAAGCAGTGAGTTTGAAATCAAATATTAAATGATTAAGTTTTAAAATAATGTATTACTAATTAATATTGCAGAATATGTGTATATAAATACAAGTTAAAATAATACTTTGGGTTTTTCTTCTACCTTTTGTTTTGATTTCAAGTAATCATCCTTTAATATGCTCTCCAACAATATTTATTAGTAAAATATGGTTAAAAGCATTGATGTGCCGTGAATGATTCGAAAATCGACAACAATGAATCTTAACGAAAATGGATGAAGGATGGGTTTGGTTGTGTTGACTTTCTTTTAGTGTTTAGGCTGGATTATAGTGATTTTAAGGTAAATAAGATGGAGGATAGACTAGAATGATACTTTGATAAGTCGATCTGAACGCCACAAAGATCAATCTAGGATTTCGACGCCACACTCTTTGTGATTGAAGAGTGATAGGTCAGGTAGGGTTCTTCACAAAATCAATTTGGAAGAACAATTCTTAATTCTTTGAATTAAGTTTCAAATCTTGGCCAAAAGTCCTTTATTACATATTCTGATACTATATTTATAATTGGAACATCTCTCCATAGTTAGGAAAATTCAACATGTCAGAAATCAAGCCCAAAAATTAGATTTTGACAAAGTAACTAGACAAATTTAACTAGCACACTTTTTTTGACTTTTATTGAAACATAAACAGATAAAATTTAAAATGACTATAACTTCTTGCACAAAAGTCCAATGCAATCATGGTTGGAAAATCTAGAAACATCACGTTATAAACTTGAAATCCACCTAGATTAGTCTTGTTTTCACATGCAATGGATGACTTCAAATTTAGGTTCAAATGCATTTACTGTTCTGACCGTAAACAATATCAATTCTTCACTTATTTGCATTATCAACCCAAATTCAAGTAGCCCAGCATCAAAAGAACCATTAAGGGCTTTTCCCATGTCTAAGTTCCAATTGTAGGCAATTTAAGCACCCTTGAACCAATTTCAAACTGATTGCTAATTTTTAACTCTGACACAGCTTCAATCATTCCAATTTGACTTGTCAAGGCCCTTTGTAGTTATTTCGCTCTTGCTCTTGTCATTGGACCATCTGAATCCTCTTACATATTAGATTTAGCTTTACGAGATGGATTATAATTCCCATGATGCACATCATCAGCCCCAGGTTGAAAATGATTTGTCCTCAAATCAAAATCGTCGTCATCATTCAAGTATGGAGTCAAGCCTTTCATATTAAAAGTAGTTGATACGTTGTAATCACCAAGAAGATCTACCTTATACGCATTGTCATTCACCTTCTCTATAATCTGAAATGGACCATCATCTCTTGGCATCAACTTGGACTTACATTTGCTTGGAAATCTGCCCTTGCTAATATGAATCCAAACAAGATCTCCAGGTTCAAACCTAACCATTTTCCGCCCCTTGTTAGCTTGTTTAGCATACTTTGTAGTTTTCTCCTCAATATGTAATCGAACCTGCTCATGTAGTTTCTTCATCAATTCTGCCTTTCTAATTCCATCCATAAATGTCCTCTCATCAATTGGAATATGAACAAGATTAATAGGAACACAAGGATTAAAGCCATACACAACCTCAAATGGTGAAAATTTTGTAGCCTTATTCATACTACGAATATATACAAACTTCCACAATAGGCAAACAAGTATATCCCAACTCTTCAAATTCTTATGTATAACAGCTCGTAACAAAGAAGATAAAATTTGGTTTACTACCTTAGTTTGTCCATCAGTTTGTGGATGACATGCCGTACTGAAAAGTAACTTCGTTCTAAACTTCCTCCAAAGAGTCTTCTAAAAGTGGCTTAAGAACTTTGAATCACGATCAGGGACAATGCTTTTAGGAACTCCATGCAAACGAACAATCTCTTGAAAGAACAAATCAGCAACATGTACTACATCGTCAGTTTTGTTGCAAGGAATGAAATGAGACATTTTGGAGAATCGATCAACCACAACCATTAATGAATCCTTTCCACGCTGTGTTCTTGGTAACCCAAGTACTAAGTCCATGCTAACATCCATCCATGGTTGCTCTAAAATAGGCAATGGCATATACAGTCCATATGCATTCTCTTTACCCTTAGCTTTCTTGCAAATAGCACATCTCTCAATCACCTTGTGCACATCCCATAACATGCTAGGCAAAATATATATATATATATATATATATATATATATATATATATATATATATATATATTCTTTCAGCAGCTCATAAGTCTTCTTCTCCACAAAATGACCATTAAGACCACCACCATAAGCCTCTTGCACAAGCAACTCCCGTAACGAACCTGAAAGAATACACATTCTGCTCATTTTAAACAAGTAACCTTCATGCCATAAAGAACCCATCACAAGCTCCCTTTGCACATTCGGCAACCACATTAGCAAAGTAGGAATCATTAACATATTGTTCCTTCACTTGTTCAAAACCCATCAGCCTTGCATTCAACATAGAGATTAGTGCAAACCTCCTTGAAAGAGCATCAACAACCACATTAACATGCCCTTTTTTATACTTTATGACATAAGAAAATGACTCCATAAACTCCACCCATTTAACATGTCTTTGATTCAGCTTACTTTGCCCCTTAAAATACTTCAAGGATTCATGATCAGTATGTATAACAAATTCTTTAGGCAACAAGTAGTGTTGTCATACCTCTAGAGCCTGAATCAAATCATAAAACTCCTTGTCGTAAATAGAGTAGTTCAAACGTGCTCCATTTAACTTTTCACTGAAGAATGCAATCAACCTCTTTTCTTACATCAAAACAACCTCAATTCCAACTTCAAAAGCAGCGCACTTTATTTCGAATGTTTTAGCAAAGTCTGGAAGTGCTAAATCTAGAGCAGTACATAACTTTTCCTTAATTAGCTCAAAAGCTTTCTGCGCATCTTCATTCCATCTAAACTCGTTCCTTTTTTTCAAGCATTCTATCATAGGAGTAATAATAGAGCTGAAGTCTTTCATAAATTGCCTGTAGAAAGAAGCTAAACCATGGAAACTCCTCACATCAGCGATACTAGTAGGTTTTGGCCAGTCCCAAATTGCCTCAATTTTCTCCTCATCAACCTTAACTCCCCTGCTAGAGATAATATATCCAAGAAACATGACACTTTTTTTTACAGAAGTAACACTTTGTGAGTTTCCCATACAACTTAGAATCTCGCAAAGTTTCAAACACAACTTTAAGATGCTTTACATGATCATCAAAGGTCTTGCTATACACCAGGATATCGTCAAAATATACTATAACAAACATCCCAATATACTTCTTCAAAACATGATTCATAAGCTTCATAAATATACTAGGCGCATTAGATAACCCAAATGGCATTACAACTCATTCATATAACCCTTGTTTAGTTTTAAATGTTGTTTTCCATTCATCTCCCTCTTTCATTCTAATTTGGTGATAACCACTCATCAAATTGACTTTAAAAAATAATGCAGCACCATGCAACTTATCAAGCAAATCATCAAGTCTGGGCATAGGAAATCGATACTTAACTGTTATTTTGTTGATAGCGCGACTGTCCTTACATATTCCTCATGGTACCATCTTTTTTCGGTACAAGCAAAGTAGGTACGGAACATGGACTAAGTGATTCTCGCACATAGCCCTTCTCTAAGAGCTCACCAACCTGCCTTTGAATCTCTTTTGCTTCCTCTGGATTACATCTGTATGCTGGTCTATTAGGAAGTGAATCTCCCGGCTCCAAATTAATTTGATGCTCAATTCCACGAATAGGTGGTAACCCTTTAGGTAATTCATCTGAAAACACATCTTTAAATTCTTCAAGCAATTCCTTAATCTGTCTTTGTAAGTCCAATCCTGCTACTTGTAGTAATTGTATTGCCTAGATCATGGAAACAGCTCCCGCCGAAGCTAATGATTGTTTGATGTCTCCTTTTTTGGCTAACAACAACCCCTTAAGTGATTTCACCTCCTTTTGTTGGCTTCGTAACTGATCCTCTCTAACCTGTTGAGAACTCAATGGTAACAAATTCACCTTCTTTCCATTCAGCATAAAAGAATAAGGCCCCGTTTGTTTGCTGGAAAGTAGTTTCTTTTTGGAAAATGAATTCCGGGAAAATAAATTATTTCTGATGTTCGGTAGTGTAATGGAAAATAAGTTGGAAAATACATTCCAGTGTTTGGTTATTCATGGAAAATGAGCTGGAAAATAACTTATTAATATTTTATTTTTCTCAAGTTTATTAAAATAATGAGTAACAAATCTTACAAATTAAAAATTTGAATGAGAATGAAATTGAAAAAAAATATAATTTCATAAATTATCTCAAATAAAATAAATAATAATCAAAATAATAGAGATCAAATCTAAAAAATAAAAAAAATGAAAGATGAAGAAATTAAAATAATAATAATTAATAATTAACAATTAACATTTCATAAATTATTTCAAAGAAAATAAGTAACAATAAAAAGAATGAGGATCAAATTTGATAGATAAAAAATTTCAATAAAAAAATGATAAGAAAAAAACAAATAACAATTATAAAAAGGAGGACCAAAATTAATATAAAAATAAAATTTTAAGAGATGAAATTGAAAAATAAATCCTCAAAACAAAATATATATATAGCAATCAAAAGTTTGAGGACCAAATTTGATATATTAGCAAATAATATGACATTTCTAAATTTTTCACAACTTCTGGAAAGTGTTTTCCACTCAAATTTTCTAGAAAAACACTTTCCTGGAAACCAAGCCAAATTTTCCTTTGACTGGAAAGTATTTTCCGTTGACCAACTTTCCTAATGGCAAACAAACACAGGAAAGTTTGGAAAGTGGTTTTCCGGAAACCACTTTCCGGGAAACAAACATAGCCTAAGTGTTCTTTCGTCCATTGTAGGTCACATCGTTGTCAAACTACCATGGACGACCCAACAACAAATGGCTAGCTGACATCGGCGCAACTTCACACAAAACCTCGTCATGATAGGTTTTAATGGAAAAGGTACAAAGACTTGCTTTGTCACTCGAATCTCCCCATTCTCATTCAGTCATCGCAAACTATACGGCCTGAGATGTGAAATGGTAGTTAAACCCAATTTCTCCATCAAGGTAGTTGACACAACATTAGTGCAACTTCCATTGTTAATGATCATCCCACACACCTTATCTCGAATCTGACATCGAGTATGAAAGATGTTCTTGCGTTGCTCATCACTAACGTCAATTTGTGCATTCAGAACCCGTTGCACAACCGTCAATTTGTGCAACTTCCATTATCAACCCAAATTCAAGTAGCCAAACATCAAAAGAACCATTAAGGGCTTTTCCCATCTCTAAGTTCCAATTATAGGCAAATAAGCACCATTGAACCAATTTCAAACTGATTGCTAATTTTTAACTCCGACGCAGTTTCAATCATTCTAATTTGACTCGTCAAGGCCCTTTGTAGTTGTTTTGCTCTCGCTCTTGTCATTGGACCATCTGAATCCTCTTGCATATTAGATTTAGCTTCACGAGATAGATTATAATTCCCATGATACATATCAAGCATGTTCAAAGTATTAATTAGACTTGGTTTTACAATTTTTTGGGACATAGATAGGGTTTCTATTTATAATATGATTATTATTTGTGATTAGAACAAGAAATAATGAAGACGTGGACATTGTGAAGAATTTTCTTGTTCATACTTTTGAACTTGAATTTGGGAATTCAGGTTTAAGGTAAGGATAGAGGAAAAAGATGAGAAAAAGTTAAATCTGATCGCTAGTTTGTTTGTTTTTTTAAAAAAAAATTTAATGGCAAAGTTGTAATATTTAATATCAAAAAATTTAGTCATTAAATAAAAAACAATAACATTTTTATAAATAATTAAATATTTTTATGAACTTATTTTGAAAAGATATTAAGTATTATTGTGCATATAATTTTAAATTATAGCGGATAATCACAATTTAGATTAAATTCATGATACTAAAGGTAATTTTCCTAAAATTTAATCTTGATGGACAACAAAATTGCTCAAGGATACTCCAATTATTAAAACCCAAAATATGGTCTCCTCTTTTTGCAATTTATTGTAGTAATTAACCGTGGCCCTATTTTTGTAGTGATTGAATTAAAGGCAACATATATGTAAAAGAAAATTTTCTGGAAATGAGTACTTGAATCTGAGCATCCGTGCAACCTGTTTAGCTGGCCATTGATATCTTCACTTACCTCCCAAAGAATATTTATTCTCCTAAATTTGTTGAAAAAATGAAATACATAGCCATGCAAGTCATAATTTTAGCTACCCAACAGGAAATTTGTATATATGTATGTATTGGAATGTCTAGCCTTGCTGCAAGTCATGGAGACAAATTTTCAAAGAATTACATGCACGTTCTTCATACAGCCATTCGCAACCTTTTCAACTAACAAATTCCTGCCACCTAACATGTATTCCCTTTTTCCAAGAATACCAGTCGCGCCCGACCGCCACCCTTGTAGACATTTTTTTAGGTCTAATTGTTTGTTAAAAAATATTTTTTAAAAAGTAAATTTAAGAAAAATAAATTTCAGAAAAGTGAATTATTTTTTTATGTTTAATAGTATAATAAAAAATAAATTGAAAAATACTTTTTAATATTTGGTTATATCATGAAAAATGAGCTGAAAAACAACTTATTAATGATTTAGTTTTTTCAAGTTTATTAAAATAATAAGGAACAAATCTTACAAATGAAAAAGTTGAATGAGAATGAAATTGAAAAAAAAATAATTTCATAAATTATCTCAAATAAAATAAATAATAATCAAAATAATAGAGATAAAATCTAAGAAATAAAAAAATTGAAAGACGAAGAAATTAAAATAATAATAATTACCATTTCATAAATTATTTCAAATAAAATAAGTAACAATCAAAAGAATGAGAATCAAATTTGATAGATAAAAAATTTTAATTAAAAAATAATAAGAGAAAAACAAATAACAATTATAAAAATAAAGACCAAAATTAATATAAAATCAAATTCTAATGGATGAAATTGAAAAAA
>Ga0325410_1007772_pt1 | contig 11692 bp, 4 predicted proteins | sample PopdelMetagenome_16_FD_206182 | JGI IMG/M metagenome (GOLD analysis project Ga0325410, IMG submission 206182) | Populus deltoides microbial communities from Bellville, Georgia, United States - Xylem-PdIQD-R3 | ecosystem: Host-associated > Plants > Phyllosphere > Stem > Wood/Secondary xylem... | reverse complement strand
TAGATAAGTTAATAGAACAATTAAAAATATTTGATATAAAATATGATTTATTTAATGATGTAATAGTGATAGTTAAATTTACAATATTTAAATTAAAAACCATTAATATATATATATATATATATATTATTTTATAACCCCAATTTAAAAAGCATTTTTTTAACCAAACACATTAAACTACTTTTTGTTCAACCTCAATTTCAACCACAGTTTTAACCAAACATACATTTTTTCAAACCAATCTCAACTAAAAGTACTTTTTATAAAACAACTTTTTTCAAATCACAACCACAACAGCTACCACAATACCAAACACACTCTTAAAACCAATGGCATTGTGTGTTTTCTCACTGTATTTGTAGAAGTAGCAGTGGGTTCATTACTGTGTTATTATTCAAGCCTGAATATTATAAGGATATCATGAATATATCGATTTAAATGTGAGGTATTAAAGAATTATATAAATTATATTTTAAAATTTAATGTAACAATTTAAATTATTAGATTAAGATAATTCTTTGACATGGTATCAAAACCTTGATGGCCAAGCGGTCACGAGTTCAAATCTCACTATCCCCATTTATTTGATAAAAATTAAAAATAAGGTAAAGTAGACTTATGCAAGTTTCAAGTTTAAAGAGTTTTCACTTGAGGGGGTGTGTTAGAGAATAATATAAATTATATCTTATATAAAACCTTACCTAACAATTTAAATTATTAGATTGAGATAGTTCTTTGACACGAGGACTTAATCTGATACATGAAACTTAAGTTGATTTCTGGATAATTTCACTACTAAAAAAAGTCAATGTTATATACTCTTGCTCTGCATATGTAATGCTCTCTTCTACCAGCTGGTTTTCCTGGTGAGGCAAACGAAGGGGAAAGCAGAAACTTATTCGATCAAGGCCATAAAATAAACAAAGTTGGGCTGTATTTAGAAAACAATCGAAAAGAAAAGGTTGCCAATGACTTACAACTGAATGGATTGCTCATAGGCAAAGACATGACACTAGGTAGGATGATGAACCAAGAACACACACACACACACACATATATATATAAAGTAAGTAATACAAACATTTCTCACAAAATCTACCTTTAATTAAGACATTTGGGTAACACCTTATTGATTCAAATGACCAACACAGCACATGCTAGTATGCACACATCATGCTAATTAATGGTGGACTACTCAAGGCCGGCCGGCTGTTGAAATCTTGGTTGGTGCCTACTCCCTTATTGTCACTTGCTAATATCTGCATGTATACTTTTGTTTCCTTCGCTTTCGATCCCTTGCATAAGGGTTAATTAATAAGGTGGCATTGCTGGGGAAACAGCTGTGTATGTTACTGGTTCAACTGGTGCTGGGGCATATGTGTATTTCACTGCCTTCACTGGTCCTGGTGCAACAAAACCAGCACTTTTGATATCGGCCATCAATCCTCTTCTGACATTTCCCTCTTGTGCCTCACATAATCCGGGGAGGAACACACCTGCGGAAACAAAGAAATGAAAATCATTGTAAGTGGCCTGCGATAATTTACCTGAGTTCCATTGCCAGTTATTATTGAATGATGGGCATCTTTATTGATTAAATCACCTTCAGCAGCAGCAAGGTTGAAGTAAAGATCGACAACGTTAGGGCAGCTATCGTAGCACTGAGGAGAGCAAAGTTGTTGTGCGAAGCGAGACTCAAGGAGAGTATCCGATGAGATTCCAAGTGACTTTCTGTCAAGTCCACATGCTTTGATGCATTGGTCTGTTTCAATCCAGTTCCTTAATCTATCAGCCTCAATTTCAGATGTGCGGCAAGTGTATGCTTCTTCTCCTGTCCTTTTTACACTTTTTTCGAGCACGCAACGCTTGCCGGACGATGAGATTGCGTAGGCACATGTGTCTTGGTCAAGATGTTCACAAGTTATTTCTCCTGAAACAATAATACCATTAGGATCCTGTTAAGGAAAATTCAAGAACTTTCAAGAAGGGCTGCTAGCTAGCTTCTTGCACTGGCAAAGAAATAAAGAAATTGAGAGAAGTCTGTACTTACCTAGAGTACCTTGCACACAGATGGTAAGGGCAAGAGCCAGGACTGACATGATATTGAAGCTAGAAGTCATGATTAAGCACAGTTCTGATTAGAATTAACAGATACTTGGTGCCTAAGATTTGTTAAGCTTCAAAAGGTTGGTAACAGCCTTTGTACTTGTCCTAGGAGCTAGGAGCTTGTTGTGAGGAATGAAGGGCAGGGTGTGGGGGGCATTTATACGCGTTTAAGGGCACTGTAGAATATTGGAAAACAGTGACGGGAATGTTACTGTGACTGTATTGTCAACGTTAAAACATGTGTTCATGAAGGTCTTTGGTTATTGGTACAAAAACGGGCCATAGTGCCCCTAATCAAGGTCGCCAATTCCTCTGTTTCGAAAGGAATTGTATTTACCAGTCAAAGACGTCCGAAATCAATGTGGCGGGTGGGTGACTTTTTACCATGCCCGTGGCCCATGGCTGTGGAAATAGTGAAGGTCTTCATTTGGCTCTACCACAGGAAGCTGCCGGTTTGAAGACCACTGATCATGCCGCTAATGGTCAAGCTTGCTGTTTGGAGCCTTTAACGAGTTGTGCAAATGAAGGCTTAATTAGGGGCTGGCTAGGGCTGCTCTGGTTGCTTGCAAATGTTCTTGGACTGGTATGCTAACCATTTGACGGGTTAATTAATTAATTAATGCTTCTTCATAGCTGAAAGAGAAATGTTTTGGACAATGTCCATGACCAAATACCAAAGCAATTGTCCAAAATGTTCTTCATGAAGGGTGGAGCAACAATATTCTTTCCTCGGAGAACAATATTGTCATTGCCGCAGCCAGAAAAAAAATTCTTGTCGCAGTCTAATTAGCTATGCTTGTTTATATATATGTATATATATATATAAACAAGCTTGATATTGCAGTATTTCCTCAATAAAATTTGGGGCCAATGCTAGTCCAAGAATCATTGCATAAGTACACACTTTTAAAATTATTTTTGATATTGATTTATAAATAAAAATAATAATTTAAAATAAAGAAAAAGGTAAAAGAATGAATTTAAAAAAAAACACATTTAAAATTCTAAGTATTTCTCATTTTCTGCCCTATTTAAAGGGTAATTAGAATGCTGGTCGTCTTCACGAATGGTTTTTCTATAGATCCATTTCAAATAATTATTTTTCTCTCCATGAGTTGTGCAAATCAAGGCTTCAACGAGTTGTGCAAATCAAGGCTTAATTACGGGCTGGCTAGGGCTGCTCTGGTTGCTTGCAAATGTTCTTGGACTGGTATGCTAACCATTTGACAGGTTAATTTAATTAATTAATGCTTCTTCATAGCTGAAAGAGATATGTTTTGGACAATATATGTCCATGACCAAATACCAAAGCAATTGTCCACAATGTTCTTCACGAAGGGTGGGGCAACAATATTCTTTCCTCGGAGAACAATATTGTCATTGCCGCAGCCAGAAAAAAAATTCTTAACTTAGTTATGAAAAGTGAGGGTTTCGATTACAGACGAATAGTCAAAACTTAAGATATCTCTGTGAATGAATTTAATTGGACATAGATATGCCATTTTCTTAATAAAAAAAAAAAAAGACTTTTCCTACTCTGCTCCGTGACTCGCGGAGCAAAAAGGGAAACGAGGATTTGTTAAGGTGGCCATGGTAGGAGTTAGTTATTGGTCGAGTTCCGACCAACCATCTTCTGTTTCAACTTTAAACTCTCAAGTTAGGCAATGATTACGGAGAGAATCCTTCGTTTTATTTAATTTAATAATCCTGTTTTCTAATGCCTAACTTTTTTGAGATGACGTGGTTAAATTCAACTCGTTGATCTACTAGCTTTCGACCCAAGTGACTGCAGCAAGTTAGTTTACTTTCTTGATTATAAAAAAAAAACATTAAACCCAAGAATGATTAGTCGTTAGTGCTTGATTTATGCTGTTGATTCCATTAAATATTCACCTTTAATGAGTTGAGATCATTGAAAGAGATGCAAAAGGAAGAGCTGAAAGAGGCGCAAACCATTTTTCTTTTCTTTTAGTTTACAACAAGGTACGTTTAATGGCTTTTGGACTAATTGACATGTGTTTTGCCCCTAGTTTAATACATAGTCGTATGCTGGCTAAGATTTTCAAACCATGGATAGATATTTGTAATAGTATGGGAATTAAAGAGTGGTCCTGAAGAAATCTTTGGGTTTTGTTTTTGTTTTTTTATTGAAGATTTTATCGGTAGTGTAACCGGTTATTATTATAACCCTTTTTCTTAAGTTATTGAATTTTTTTTATTAAAATCTTTTTAATGGTATGATGTTATTCTAATTGGAGCTTTTGAAATGTTGGGTTTTTCAATCTAAGGTTTTGTTTGTTTGCTGGAAAATAGTTCTCGAGAAATCACTTTCTAAACTTTCCTGTGTTTGTTTATTATTAGAAAAGTTGATCAACAGAAAACACTTTTCGGTCAACGAAAAATACTTTTCAGTCAAAGAAAAATTTGGCTTGGTTTTTAGAAAAGTGTTTTCCTTTTATTTTGCATGAAAAACACTTTCCGGAAGTTGTGAAAAATTTAGAAATGTCATATTATTTGCTGATTCTATCAAATTTGGTCCTCAAACTTTTGATTGCTATATATATTTTGTTTTAAATATTTTTTTTCAATTTCATCCCTTAGAATTTAATTTTTATATTAATTTTGGTCCTCATTTTTATAATTCTTATTTGCTTTTTCCTTATCATTTTTTAATTGAAATTTTTTATCTATCAAATTTGATCATCATTCTTTTGATTGTTACTTATTTTATTTGAAATAATTTATAAAATGTTAATTATTATTATTTTAATTTCTTCATCTTTTATTTTTTAGATTTGATATCTATTATTTTTTATTATTTATTTTATTTGAGATAATTTATGAAATTATATTTTTTTTCAATTTCATTCTCATTCAACTTTTTTATTTGTAAGATTTGTTTCTTATTATTTCAATAAACTTGAAAAAAATAAAAAAATTAATAATTTATTTTCCAGCTCATTTTCCATGACATAACCAAACATTGAAAAATATTTTCCAACTTATTTTCTATTAAATTACCAAATATCAAAAAATAATTCACTTTTCTCAAATTCACTTTCTAAAATGAAATTGTTTTCCATCAAACAAACGGGTCTAAATATATACAAAACCATTCGATTCTTTTTTAAATTGTAATTGCTATTAGAAGATGAAATATTTTTGTAACCAAATTCGTATTTAATTAAGATTTAAGAGCGGGTGAGTCCATAAGAAGCCTTTAGGAGGGCAATAAATAGAAAACAAGGTTTGAGGATTTGTTATCGCTGGATCGAGTTCTTTGTTGGAACTTTGAAACATGGTTAGAGCTTTAATACACAGCTCATATTACAATTTCGGGCCAGATGGGCTACTGCTGTAAAAAGGGAATTACTACATTTTAATTTTTCTGTTCACCCTATATATCTGAACATATTTTTTAGAAAGCGTTTTATTGTTATATATATATATATATATATATATATATATATATATATAGAAAAGATGAAGATAAAGAGTAAATGTTATCTTATACTATTATAATCAAGATTATTTTAGAAATATAATTATTTTATATTCCCCTAATTTTTATTTCTATAATCAAACAAATTTATGTTTTTTTTAATATATATTAATTTATATTTATCATGAAATACTAATTAACCAAATATAATTTTGATGTTTAACTTTGAAAAATCCAGCAGCTCGCACGTAGAACATATCTCATCAACAATACAAATGTCATCGTATTTTCATTTTATTTCCTTATAAGCACTCCGTGAAGGAAGAGAACATGAATCAGTCGAAAGGATTTTTTTCGTATTCTTCACATTTATCATCACGCAAGGTAACATGAATATATATTGTTTTCATGATTCGAATAATAATAATAATAATAATAATCACAATATATAATCGTTCCTAATTTAATCTATAAATATATATTGCGATGCATATCAAGCCAGCCTGCAGAAATCAATCATATGTTAGTTTATCATCTCAACCATATATGTTTTCCATTTTTTTACTCTTTCAAGTGAGTTCACATAATAAGCTTTACGTGCATCATGGTTTTTTTATTTAAAAAAAAACGATCATCGCATTAATTTAAACAAGATCCTAGCTAGCTTGGATCGATCCACCTGGTGGGATCAAGTCATTTAGCATTTTAGTTTGCCATTTGGGATCTCGGGGCAGCCTTCGTTGTTCAAAATCTGAAGCTAATTAAAGGATTCAAAAGAGGCGAAACTAGTTGTGAGGGGATCCCGGACAGAAGAAATATTCCAAATATCTATCTATCTCAGTGGACACACACACATATAGGTTCTGTGAAATTGTTAACAAGAGTCCAAAATCACAGGAAGAGTTATATTTCTGTCAAAAAAAAATACAAACTTAAAATGGAGCACTTGGCATCCATTTATTTCCCTTGAGGAATAAAGCAAAGCAAGTAGGTTCAATATTGATAGCTAGCCGATCACGAGGACCATCTGTTGTTTCAATTTTTCTCAGATTAACACAAGATGGGAAGCAAACTGATCCTTTCATTCACAAGTCTGTATATCGAGGAATGGCATTGCTCGTCGGCATAACCTCTTATTATATTCCACATAGAAACTATGCAAAGATGTCCATGAGCACGTAATATCATGAAGAAATTAACTATATCTTCATCATCAACAGTTAAGGAACAGACATTTATACCAAGTATATATATATTATGTAAAAATTATGAAAACAATGACGGTTTATTTCCCTGGTACGGATTGTAATAAGCTAAATTCTATAATGACAGATTCCTTCCGAGTCATTCGATGAGCACTGCGTTAGCTAGTTGCCACTTTCAATGCTAGCTAGCTCGTACGAGTATCAATAAAGACAGAAGCAGCAACAAATCAAATGCACTATCTTAGGCCCATAGGAAAGGAGAATCCGACATGGGAGGCAGTTGTTTGTCTACGAGGACATTCATGTCGGTTCTTGTCTCATGGGGTGGAAGAAAATCTCACTACAAGCTAGATTTTCCTTGCAGCAGATGAGTACAAAATGTTTGAACCAAAGCCAAAGCTGAGATTTAATCCAGTTTAATATATTTTTAGTAACTTGTAACTGAATTAATGATGAGCCCTGAACTAGTAGAATTTTAATGAAATATGTATAATCCAGTTGAGGAAAGAGCGAAAAGAGGAGAATTAATCAAGTGTTAACTCTCTCTTAATTACTGTAATATTCTACTAATTTTATTAATTTATCTAATATCTGTCCTAGCTAGCTGGATGTGGTTTACACCATATATGGTTAAACAAAAAGGATCATAACTCATAACCCCATCTTTTATTTGATCAGGGGATGCAACCTGACCTAATTAACAAGATAATAGCTATATATGATCATGAAACTTGAAGTACAGCAGCCAAGAAATCACAGACAAACACGTTTACCAGTCAGCAAACAAGACAAGGATCATAGAGAGAGGGGGGGGGGGGATCTCTATTCTACTATTTCCTTCAAAGGGTCAAGCTATCACTACTGCCCTTTAAGAGATCACCTACTCACTGTGAAACAGTTAGCTGAGTTAATTTTGCTACTATATATATTGATAAAGACTTAACATTCAAGCATTAAAAGAAATCAAAACCACTAAACTGTAAGAACATATATAGAAGGGAAAACATGTCCATACAAAGCTTGTGTTGGCTTACCTTGAAAACACGGTGGAAATTTAGAGCTGAATGCTGGAAAATTCCTAAGGGATCGCATGATCCAACGAAAAAACTAAACATTAACATGATTTAGACATCGAGAGTCATTAGATCAATGCGATCCCTTTGGAACACTCCAGCTGCACTAAGAAGGATATTGATTTCGAAACGGTTGAAGAGCTCATGATTTTGTTGTCGATTCTAAATGATAAAAGAGGTCTTCGTTGCAGCTAGCGCATGGAAATACGAAAACCAGGATAGGGTTAGTTCTTGTTTTATAGAAGAGATCGAGGAGACATATTGGACTTTTCTGGTAGCTCACACAATTGGTGTGGTGAGGGATTAGGTCTCGTGAAATTAATATGACTCTTCCAATGAGAAGAAAAATACTAAAATAGCCCTGTACAATTGAACTGGATTTCTCATTAATTTTAACCTCGCTAGAAAAGGTGAAATATATATATATATATAATTTTTTTTAAAAAAAAACTTAAAAAACTCTTTTCTGTCATGTTCTTAATTCGGTCATCTGATCATCGATCTCCTCTAATAATTGAGGCATGCAGTGTACTGATCAGATCATGTGTTGAACACACACACACACACACACACACACACACAAACCTGTTCAACTTAAATATCAAGATGCTAGATCGAAAGGGCATACAGGTAATAAAGAGGGTAGACAAGATAACGAGAATCTTACATGGTTTCAAGGCAAGCAAGAGTTGCAATCGAACAGCTAATGGTGTTAGGAAGAAACTAAACACTCAGACCGTTCAAGAAAAGGACACCTTTTCTTTTTTTTCCAATCTTTATCTATACATGTCTCGTCCATGAATATGCAAATAAAGAAAATAATATCCATCCATGGCCACACGAGTGCTGCTGGCCGGTGCTGCTGGATTGCTTTCCAATTAATTTGACTGTTATATGATAGGTACTTGGGGCATATTTGTAGGCTAACGTGATAGATAGCTAGATGCTTCTCTCCACAAATTTTATTAGCAAATAAGGTATATATAATAACTAATTAATAAATCTTTATTTTTGTGATGATAATTAAGTTTCTTATAATTGTATATATAGGGACCTAGCTTGGGTACGTATACCGGCAACTACTATATATAATACACTTTTATTTATTTGGAGCAATATGAAAATGGGTTAACAATTGAAGGACTAAGATGGAAGTATATTGCCCCACTTCTTCATCACCTAGCTTTGCAACTCCTTAACTCCTAGCTGTCTAACCAGTAATTCTTGGGATGGAGTTTGTGTTTGTATTTTTGATAGTTTTTGCGGTTATAGTTTGAAATATCAGATTTAATATAAGTAATTAAAATTTTAAAATAAAATTTAAGATAAAATCATGGTATGATAATTATTGAAACGCTTTCAGATTCATGATTAAAATAAAGCATTCATTGCATTATATTTATTTGAGCTTGGCTCCTAACTATTTCTAAAGATATTGAATCTAAAAATGAGTGAGACTCATGTCATTCGAGTCTGATATTTTATTACACCTAAAAATATTAGATATGAATAAAAACTCTATCCACCTATCAATTAATTATTATCCTTTATTTAAATTAAATAATAACATAAACTCAAAACTTATTTTTTATAATCCTAAAAAATGTTCATCCATCGTGCTAGAAACTAAATGGAGGTTTTCTTTGAAGATAAAGTTTTACATATAAATTGTAATGTTATAGTCATCTTCTTACACACACACACACGAGCCATTTTCTCATGTGAGATGATGGGTTAAGGTCAAGAAACTATCCAGGAACTTATTTGAAGGCACATCATGTTCACACCCCACGTACGGAATGCCATGCCCTATATCATAACCTTGTTGTGAAGCACTTCCAAGTTCCAACTATACATGTCCCGTCGATTTGGTGCTCATAGGGTCTTATGTTCTCTTCTTTTGCAGGCAAAATTATGGCAAAAGCCCCCAATCATTTTATCACTTTCTTCCTCAACTTTACTAGGCTGTCCACTTTAATTACCCTTTTACTTCTCTCTTTCATGCCTCCATTCATGTTAAATAGCTGGGGGAAAAAATCTTGCTTGTGAGAGAAGAGAATCTTCTACACGACTCAATGTTTGGACCACAAGTAAAGAGCAATTTGCATTTCGTTTTATATGTATTTACAAACCATAGGGTATTTGCGAGCACATAATTAGGTTTACCACGACTAATCTTCCATGCTAGCTTAATTAAGACGACTTACCATGCCAAGAAAGCTGTAATTAAATACTGTTACTGGCCTAACCGGGTACGTATCGGCTTTGAACCAGCAGGGTCCGTTGACCATACCCTCTACTTGCCACTAAATTAACCACACCCTTCAATTAGTAGTTTATTGCATGCATGTAAGTACAAGGTTACAAGTAGCTTTCATCGACTCCGTTCAGTTAAACTTTGCGCATACATTATCAAATCATACAATTAGAGTTGGGCTTAATTATACGATGATGAAAACTCCCATCGGCCATGGAAAAAGAATCCCTTTAATTTTCATTCGATATGTATCAGCATCCTACACACAAGCTAGCCACAGTACTATTCATTTTCAACGAATAGATGCAGTCGCAATATATAATTAGTTGGGAAATATTGTCTTAGTATCATATATAATGACGCCCATCAAATGTTTCCTTTGAAATGAAGGTTGTCTTTAGGGTCTAGTTAGCTCTTATAATTAAGACCCACCATTTACATGTAATCGCAGTAATATTCCATTATTGAAATCTAATAAGCAAAAAATATTTATGCGTGGGTGCGTATCGGACATCGATGAGAGAAAGAAAGAAAAAAGGCATGGATGGGGTATACTTGTCTGGGCCACGACCCGAACTTCCTCGTTCTACAGTCTGGGCCACTGCTCAAACAACAATAAGGCGACAACAGAGAGTGGTCATTGTGTATTAACTACAAGATACTTATTTATAAAGGAATTAAGATTAAGATCTGTACAGTAGGTCTTAAATTTTAGTTAGAGCATGTATTTTTTATAAAAATTTAGAATAGTTAAGATTTTACTCGTTTATCTAGATTCATAAAATATACTTTTTAAAGGGTGATATTTCATCGAATCCAAAAAAAAAAGATAAGATAGTTATGCTATGAAATTTAACTGACTATAATTTTTATTTGGAAAATTTAACATTATATTCATATATACCACACTATTTTTTTAATAAAATAATGCTTCTAAAAAAATAATAATAATCAAATAATCAGAATTTTCAATATGTTTTATTCTTTTTAATACACCTCATCTCAAATTTTTATATTAAAATTAATGATTATGTCATTATGTGCATTGTAAATGTTACTTTTAATATATATTACTGAAAATGTCCTCCCCAATCAATAAAAAAATGGAAATAATATTTATTGGTGTTGAGAATGATATGTTATTATAACGTAAAAAACCAAGAATTTGTGTCATTTTTCCCTAAAAAGCTAATAAAATTCTCATATTTCTTGTGTTGTGCTTTTATATTTCACTCATCATATACTTAAAAAATATGATTGAAGCGGGTTTTTGTTTTTTTATTTTTATTGAAAAATTTCGTAAAAATTTCAATATTTTTCCCATATTATGATTAATTTTCCATCATAATAAATACTTTCTATACATATAATTTTAGGGTAAATATTCAAATAAGGCATCTTTAATTTTTCAACAAAAAATAAATAAAAAATAAAAAGGGCCCAACCGGTGACCTCCTGATCTGCGCTATGGCTCAATTAGACGTACCCAAAAATCCTACTAAACCCTCCTCTATCTCCACAGCCAGAAGCCGAAGAAGCGAACCGAAACGACAACAATGGTGTCTCAATACGGCATCAAGTACGCCGTTCACATCATCACCAATCACTT
>Ga0325410_1007771_pt1 | contig 11693 bp, 10 predicted proteins | sample PopdelMetagenome_16_FD_206182 | JGI IMG/M metagenome (GOLD analysis project Ga0325410, IMG submission 206182) | Populus deltoides microbial communities from Bellville, Georgia, United States - Xylem-PdIQD-R3 | ecosystem: Host-associated > Plants > Phyllosphere > Stem > Wood/Secondary xylem... | reverse complement strand
TGGTAAATTATAAGGCTTTAATAAAACAGATCAATCCTCACAAGTAGCCAAATTGCATACATATATTAATTCGCATTTTAAAATGCTGGAACTCTCCATCTGGTCAAGGCTAAACTCCCCACGATATATGGAGTTCATCACGACACAAATACAAATATAAGGTACTCAAGGGGTATAGCATGATGATAAAGGGTTTGAGATCTGTATAGCAAGTCTCGAGTTCGAGTCAGGGCGTGCATCTCTTGTAAGAGCTTGAGACAGCCGGGGTTTTACTCCCTCACCTGGGCCCACAAAATACGCTTTCCGGGGAGGTGAGGTTTCCTCGAATCCAAAAAAAAAAATACAAATATAAGGTTCAGATGAACTAATGACATTGGCCCGACATTTCTACATTTCCCCCCCTCGTTTTACGGGCAGAAATGGTATGTGGTTCTTGGATTATAATTAGTATCATTGCCAAGACATCTCAGCTAGCTGTTTATGATTTTGAAGGGGTAAAATAAAAAAAAATAAAAAATTAGTTGTCCCTAGTTTTATTTTATTGTAACTAAAATTTAAACTAATTTTTTAAAAGTTAGGGTTGGTAGTGTTAAAAATAAAATAAAAACCATCTTAAAATATCATACATAAAATAAATTGTTTCTTGTTTGTTTTTAATAATAAAAAATATCTTTTGTGCTTATATGTTAAAGGTTTTGCATAAACTAATACATGTATATTTGTTTTTAATAATAAAAAGTATCTTTTGTGCTTATATGTTAAAGGTTTTGCATAAACTAATACATGTATATTTGTTTTTAGGGATAAAAAACTATAATGACATGAGACAATGAGTTAGAACCTAGACTGAACGTAAAACTTGATCCATATTTTTAAAATATAGACATCGAACCCAAAAAGATGGTGAATGATAAATTGAGCTATGATCCATTTATGTTCTAAAATGAACCTAAAAACCATCACTCACACTCAAAAGTGTTTGTGAGGACTGGAGACTTACCTGGTCATTAATTTCAGGACCTATGATGATTAGTCGAGGTGTGCGCAAGCTGATCCGGGCACTTTACATGAATAAAAAAAAGTGTTTGTGAGGTCACATGGGTCCAACCTAAGCCTACATATAACAATAAGGAGAAGCACATTGGAAGAAGACTAATCACTTGTATTTTCAAAACAAACTTTTAGTCTTCATATGAAAACCATAAAATTTTAACTTCTTTAGGACAAGATCCTTACAAAGAATGTGTCATCCATGAGTTGATTTTGATATATATATATATATATATATATATTAGCATTTCATAACAAAAAAAAAAAACAATAAGGTTTTGACTTCTGAAAGACGACATCCTTATAAGGATTGTACCATCATCGGGTCGATTCTTTTGATAAAAAAAATATTATTTATGTTTTTTTTTAAAAAAATAGCAAGATTTTGATTTCTCGAGGATGAAATCCTTATGAGGAATCTACCATCCTCAGATCATTTATTTGATAAAAACAAAACAACTTCTTTTTTAAACAATAAAGTTTCAACTTCTTAAGGATGGGATCCTTATAAGGAATGTACCATTCTCGGGTCTTTTCTTTGATAAAAAAAACTTTTATTTATATTTTTTTAAGACAATAAAGTTTTGACTTCTTGAGAACATGATCCTTGTGAGAAATGTACCATTCTCATGTCAATTCTTTGATAAAAACAAAACAATGCATAATGAAAAAAATATCAAAAATTATTATTCGACATGAATTTCACAACATTCTCGTATAGAAAATCAACTATATACAAGCAAACACAAACAAACAAAAAACATACAGGAAAATATATCATCCACATATGAAAACACAAGACAAGTCAAATATACATCCACACATCAAGACTACAATGCAAAGTAAATATACATCATCCATAATTATACATTACAGAATACCCAAAATAAGCAAATCAACACATTAGAGATTTGAGATTGACCTGAAGAAAGAGTTGGGATTAGATATGAATGGAAATGGGCAGTGGTTGTGCATGCACCTCATATATGGAAGCTAGACAAATGTTGGGTAGTGGAGAGCGTATTTTTCTCATGTGCGGTGTTTGAACCTACAAAATCAACAACAAACTACTAGTTCTTGGGTATAAAATTGATGTGAATATTGCTAGATTATTTTGAGTATGGGTTTGGGCATATCTAATGGCAACATTTATAGTGGTTGTAGGCAGTTTCAGGTCTGATTAAAAACTGTTTAAAGAGAGAAGGTTATGATAAGTTTATTGGAGATAGAGGAGAGTATAAGAGTTATGACATTGTTCTATTTAGTGGTGGTTATGGAAGACCTATTGTGAGGATGAGTAAGTCTATATGATATTGACTATATAGGGAACTGATGAGCTATGTTGTTATGATTTCTAGGTTTGTGGAGCTGCTGTTGTGGAGATGGTTCTGTGGGGGTGATGTCATGAAGGACATGAAGATATTGTTAAAAGTTGTCTTGTAGTTGCAACTGAGAGAAAGGATAAGATGAAAGGGTGGCTATTTTAGGTTTAAGAAGAAGGTTGTTGGTTATTGATATTTTGGAGGCTAGGATTTTGTCTTTTTGTTAGGTTGTTAGGTGTTTTTTTTTTTATCTTGATATGTTTTTTAGTGTTTTGTTTTCTATTTTCTTACTTTGTTAGATTTCTCTCCATGTTTGTCTATGTATATCTCTCATGCCTTCTATTTTTTTAACACATTTCTATTTATATTGTTAAATCTTATTAGGAAAAGAACATATCAATTAATATGAGGATTTTTTTATTTTTTTCTTTAATGAAAATCTTAAAATTATGGTATTTTTCATTTTTTAAAAAAAATATGCATGATTGATTCTTTCCAAATAACTACCATTTTTTTTCTTTATGACAATCTTGGTTTTTTTTTGCTAGAAAAACAATCAAAATCTTCATTTATTAGAATAAGCTAAATTTCTTCATTTCCATCTTAATCATAATCTAATGTTTTTAATGAACTCAAAATCTCTTCATTTCCTTCTTAATCACAATCAAATATTCTCATTAAACTCAACTATCATTTTTATTTTTTCTTCTTTATTATTTTATTTAACCCCTTATAATTTTGGTCCTTTTTTTCCTTGCCTATTATTTTCAGTCCCAATCCTTTTATCATTTTTATTTTCATTTATTTTTTGACAAAACATTAGAAAATCAATGGGTCAAAATTAGGTTATGACAACTACCCTTTCTTTATAATATTGAAGGTATATAAATATTTAAAGATTTACTATCCCTGGACTTTGTATATTAAGTTGGTAAAGAAAAGAAAAATAATGCTGGAAGCATTGTTTTTTTAGAAAAAAAAACAAACAACATAAACAAATAATCTCATCGAGTGACGACTACCCTAAAAACAAAATGAATAAAATAAAACAATTATCATTAAAAGTTGACAACCCTCAACATAAATCAAACAAACAAATAGTCTTATCGAGAGGTAACTAAATAAAATAAACAAAACAAAACAAAATTGCACCTTACTACTAAACTAGATTTGTTTGGTTAAGGTGTACACCACTTTCAATTGAAAAAGAAGTTCCTTGTCGAGAGGTGACTACTCTCATAATAAATTAAATAAAAAAAATAGTTTCATCAAGATGTGATTTTACTCAAAACAAAATGAATAAAACAAAGCAATTATCATTGAGAGACGATTACCCTAAAAATAAATAAAATAGATAAATAATTTATTCAAAAGGCAACTACCCTTAACATAGAATCTAAATGGATCAAAATTGTAAGATGGTCAACCTTAACATGAAATTTAAAATGGGTCAAAATTATTAGATGACCAATCTAAATATAAGATTTAAAATAATTCACTCAGGATGCATGAACTTCATTTCATCATCTTAGGCTTTGACCTTAATTCATTCATCTGATTCTCGTAATATTAGGTTCACTTATTTGCTCATTCTTGACTTCTAAGTAGAGAATTTAGTTCTAAACCACTTTATTTTTTATATTTTTTGTCTCATATTCCCAACTCTAATATCCATTAGCAAATTTCTATTATAAGATCTCATTTGCCCTCGAATTGCTTTCAAATTTATCTTTCATAATTCAATTTTATTTTTTTTCATTCATACTTTTAGTCTTTTAATACCTTATTGTAACTTCCTTCAATAAAATGTTTTGTCAAACATTTATTTTATCCTCGTGCATAATTTGTTTTTAAACTATTCATTTTGCCTACTAAGCCGAGAAATAAAACTCATTCCTTTTTTTCTACTTTTCTTTTTTTGTTTGTCAAGTTTGTGCAATTAATATCAATATCAATCATGTAGTGGATGTAGTGGACCAAGGAATATAGGTTTTTGGAAATACAATTGTAAAGTAAAAAGTCATTGTAGTAGTTGCGTCAAAGAAATAGGATGAACATGGAAAATAAAAACTTTGAATAAAATTTGGCTAAATTTATACTTTTACTTATTATGTTTCATGAGGAAAGTATATCTATAAGTATAACACTTCTTCACAACATCTGAATTTATAGGCTTTGACAATTCTTTACCATTTATATATGATAAAATAAATGCTCTTTATGAAAATGTTTTCTTGACTATATAAAGACCCTCGTAATTAGATGCCTATTTACTTTAATTTTCCCTAAGAATTTACAAAACCTTTTTCAATACCAAATCTCCTTCATGAAAATCTCATAGGTATACTTTTTTATCTCAGGCTTTAGCTATTCTTTTCTGATACAGCTACGTATGACAAATTCTAGCCAACCTCTTTTCAATAATCAAGTTCAATTTCTCGTATTGGACCTTAACTCATTCTAACTCTTATAGCTCTACTTCTTTTAATATCATTAGAGAAGGTATCTTCACTTTAAAGGGTATCACTACCTCAATCCTAAATACTAGAGAGTAAGGAATTGCTTTTATAGATGTTATTGTAACAATTCAATAACCATGTAATGTGTATAGAAGCATTCATGCCAACCTTTATAAGTGATGACTATTTTCTGCATTATTTTCTTTATATTCTTATTCACTACCTCTACTATCCCATTCATTTTAGGTCTAAGATGATTGATCTTTCATTGTTGGTTTAAATCCTGAATCATATTTTCATTGAAATTCTTAGTGTTTTCTGTTATTATCATCTTTGGTAAATCATAACAATAGACAATGTTTTTCTCAATAAACTTCAGACCACTTTCTAAGTAATATAGGCATATAAATTCACTTCAGTTCATTTTTTAAAATAGTCAATTGCTACCAAGATGAACCGATATTTGTTACTAGCCTTCTAATTTTTTAGGAAAATCACATTAATTCTTTGTACTGTAAATGGCCAAGGTGTTGTTATATGGTAAAGAGGAATTAGTAGTGTATTTATCTTATCAGTATGATCATTGTAACTTTTCTCCATTATGGTAAAAAAGTATCCATTTTTTGCATTTTTCATGTCATTATAGTGTATTTATCTTATCAGCATGATCATTGCAGCTTTTCTCCATAATGGTAAAAAAGTATCCATTTTTTGCATTTTTCATGTCATTATATGCCTGTTGATATGTGTAACATAAACATCTTAATAGAGTTCTATAAAATCCTCTTATATATAGAATCTCTCCATCTAACAAATAATAAATTGACAATATCTTTAAAGTTTTTCTATTCATTTTATTCATACCAGGTGAATATTCATGATTTATAATGAACTAACTGATATCATGGTACGAAGGCTTTCCATTTATTTCCTCCTCAACTTAACAACAATAAGCAGGGTCATTCTTTATCTTAATACATAAAGGTTGTAATTCTTTATCGCAGTTGATTTGGGTTATTGATGCTAATATGACAAATGCATCTGCAAATCAATTCTTATCTCTACTTAGATGAGTGAACTTAACCTTTTCAAATTTATTGGCTATCTTGACATGGTACTCCTGGTACAAATTTAACTTCTTATCTTTCATTTTTATTCTCCTTTTACTTGGCAAATTATCAATAGAAAATCACCATATACGTCAAGTTTTTTAACTTTTCTTTTCAAAATAGCCTCAATCTTATAGATATTTGCCTTATATTTTGTTATGTTGTTAATGCATTAAAATTGTAATTTGATTACCATTGGATATTACTCCTTAGTTGGTGAACTGAGTATAACACCCAAATCATTGCTAGATATATTTACTATAGTATTAAAATACAAGGTCCATATATCTTCACCTAACTTTTTTTTTTCAAACACAATCTTTAAAGGAAAGAAGGAATGACGCGATCCAAGCAATACTAAGAGATCTGTTAAAGGTTCTGATTGGTATAATGAAAAAACTTAGGGCTAAGTGGTTCAAAGAAGTTTTCAATGGATTTCTTTAAAACACATGGGCTAAAGTGGACTTCAAGACACATTAAGGCTAAGTGATTCAAATTTGTTAGCTATCTTGACTTCTCCTTTTCTTTTAACAGCCACAATCTTTTCATTCAGGAATTCATACCATAAGGGATCATAATCATCAACTATATTATCCATCAAATGAACTATTTTAGCACTTTCTTTCACTAGCTTTATAGTCAAATAAATGGTGTCATATTTCACCAATATGACTTTCCACAATGCAATTATGTTGGACAAGTAAGTCAATGATCATTTTGAATATTCATGCAAAACAAGTAGTGCAAATAAAAAGGTGAAAAAAAGCAAAAAAAGAAAGAAAGAAGCAAAACAAGATCCACAAAGAAAGGAATTGCATGACCTCATATTGATGTTAAATGGATAAAATAAATTTCACAAATGAAAAGGTTATTTTCCAGCATCATAAGCTATAATTATTGAAAATATAAAAAACAAAGTAATGAAAATTACTTAGACTAAAAAACAACATGAATTTTTTCAATGAACTAATTATCGAGCTCTTCAACTTCTAAATATTCCCTCATAAGTTAAGTTACACCTATATATTAGTTTAATACATTAATGGTCAACTATGAAAGAGTCAACGTCTTGGTGCTTGAGCCTAAACTAGGCCATTTCCACGTGCAATAAGTGTGTTTGAGCCTAAACTCGGCCTAAGCTTTTAGACTTGGTATGGTCAATTAAGTGAGCAGATGATGAATTATCCTTTTGCTTAACTTAAAAAAAAAATTGCATAAATGACACATTGTTTGCTGCAATTATTTTTCATCCATCTTCAATTGTAGGAAAATTAAAGTTGACTATTTAAACTCCTAAAACTCAACTCTTAACTTGGTTTTACATGAAAATACCTAAAACCAATTATAGAACCTCAATAAATCCATTCTTTATCCTAAAAAGACAATTTAATCACTCTAAAAATTGAAATATAACTAGATAAAAAAACACATTATGGATTTTGATCTACTTTTTTGACATGTTTAAAGGACAACATCACATTAATTGAATTCTTATATCTAAGACAAACTCATTGACATATTAATATTTTTTGTGGTCGTAATGTGGCTAAATGAACCTTTTCTCTCTCTCCCTCAACACGCATGGACTGAAACATAAAAAAAAAGTTTAAGGTCAAAACATAAAAACCTAAAAGAACATGAACTAAATCTTGAAAAAAAAAACTTTAAGGATCAAACTGAAGTTTTTCACACCTTTGAACAATAAAAATAAAAAAAGTATTTGTTTTTTTGTGTGTTTTTATTTTGTTTCTTGTTGTTTCAAGTTTTTTTTAACTGTAACATAATATTTTGTAAAATCGACATTTAATTTAATGTTAAAATATCTTATGACTCTTCAAACACGCAAGAGTATGCTAAATTGAAATAATTTCTAAAATATAATACCATGTCAACATAACATGAGATGATAAAATTGAAAAGAGATAAAGTTCAATGAACTTGTATTATATAAATTTTCAATTATTGAAAAAACAAAAAGACCATTATGGATTGCTTAATGCAACTGACAGTAAAACATTGAGAAAATGCATCGAGGACATTATAGTAAAAGCCTGCAAGTTGTCAAAAAATACTTTTCAAAATGTATTTTTATTTTTTGTTTGAAAATAAAAATAGATATTTGTAAGCAAGGCAATGATTAATATGGAGAAAATTGTGTTTTTTTATAGTCAAAATTTTCTTCTCTCATTCATGATTGTTTTTTTTACAATAACATGTCTTTTTTTAGCAGCATGGTTTATCAAATAATAACTAATTAAAATTAAAACAAAATCCATAACAATTCTAATATCTTTATTTTCTCATTCACATTATTTTTGTCTTTATGAAAATATATTTTTTTTTATTAGAATTACTATTTTCAAATGGATAATCGTGAAAGGAAATTTCAATAAAAGTAAAAATAAATCATGAATCCATCATTTAATGAATATAAAAATAATAAATATGAGAAAATTATATAAACAATTGGATAAAAAAATACAAAAAATAAATATTATATTCTTATTGAATATTAATACAATTTTAAAAAAATAATTTCGTATATTAGGTTAATATATGATTAATCATAAAGTAATTCTCAATTTCACCATTAAAACTTTAATATTCTTGAAAACCATGGCATTATTGGATTATTTTTTAAATATCATTTTAATAAATTTATTTTAAAATAAATTTATTCTAAAATTTATAAAGAGTAAGAGAGAGCTAATGGTTGTTTAACAAACAAGTTAGAAAAGCCTGACTCTTATTTTAAAATAAACAGACATCACGTTATTTTTTTAATTGAAAGGCATGTTATATTCTAGTGTAGATTTTAGTCATCCCTGATAGACATTGGGTTCCAAGTTTTTAAGCATTAAAAACTAATTTTTCAACTTTGTTTCTTCTTTAAACACATATAAAACATCTCGAGGACTTCATTAAACCTCTGTTTAACCTAAAATGTCTTTTTTATAGTTAGAATATGCTCGTTCGATCTTTTTCTCTCTCTTCCCATTTCTCACCACCTCTCTTTCTTCTCTCAGTACTTGCGGATTGAAACACAAAAAATAAAGTTTACGACCAAAACATAAAAGATTATAATTATAAGGAACAAATAATGCAAAATCTAGAATTTTAGGGACTAAACTAAAGTTTCTCGTGCCTTTTTAAAATCAAGATCTTTTTTTATCCTTGTTTTTTGAATTTTTTAACTATAATCTAAAAATCTATTCTGTAAAATTAAGCTTTAATTTAATATGGTACAATTCTTCAACACTTCACATACGTGAGAGTATACAAAGTAAAAAGATATTGACACATAAAACATTCTAATATAATTTGAGAAGATGATTTCGGAAAGAAATAATGTTGGATGACCGAGATGGAAAAAAAAATTGTATTGTGGAAATGAATAGTGATTGACAATGTTATTTGAAACAGTTGTTTTAGTTTTTCTTCAGCAACCGCAATTAGGAAAGCAAAATCATTGTCCCATGTTTGTTATTAAAGAAAGGGCGTGCGAGTGACAGTCTACCTCACTGTCCACTGCACACGTCAATCTGAGACTTCTTTATAAAATGTCGGCCATAGTTTTGTGAAATAAATATTTCGGCGGAACTCGAAAGGTACCGGATTTGATTTAGAAATGTAGCTTTGATGATTGATTAACTTGTTGCAGCCAATGGCAGCTGCTTCTACTCTGGCTGTGACTCATCATCATCATCATCGAATGGCACAGTATTGCATGACTACCATCCCATTCAAAGAGAAGAAAATAATGAAGGTTGTGGTTAGGGGATCTTTTGGTCTTTTCAGGTGACTTATTAGTCGTTAATGATTTATCAGGAGGTATACATGTCTTTTACACAAAAAAAACCTTTGTGCCCTTTAGAGCAGTTTTCCTAAGCTATTAGGCGATGATATTTAAGTATTTTTAATTTTTAAAATATAGTAAAAAGATATATTTATCATTAAAATCTAAAAAAATAGAACATGTGTCCAGTAACTTTTTTGTTCTTTTATGTTTGGTTTTTCATTAATTTAACATATATCAAAGATAATTTGGTCTTTTAAGTTAATTAATTAATTTTAAAATTAAAAATAAAGATGTCACGTGTTATACATATGTCAGCATGTGAAAAGTATCCATGCTATTTGGATGACAGGTACAACACTTTCCAATCGCCAAACACACACTTCTATCGTGTTGTTTGAAGAACCAATGTATCTTTTTCTTTTTAGTGCGACACGTGTCATAGTAAGTACTACAGTTTTCCCTTTATCCTCTTTGTTCTTGATATTTCTATTTTAGTTTTTTTTTTCTAAATTTTGTTTCTTGACTTTTTTATAAAAATTTCATTTGTTTTCAATTTATTTCTTTAATTCTAATTTGTCATGTTTTATTTTTTTCAATTCAATTTTTTTTTAAAATTTTTTTCTTGACCCTTTTCTAAAAGTTTTATTGGTTTTTAATTTCATTATTCAATTCAAATTTATGGTGTATTGTTTTTTCAATTTAATACTCATTCTTTTGATTTTTTATTCTTTTTGTTAAAGTTATTTTTCTTTTTAATTTAACCCACCAATAAAAATTTTTGGGTTGCCGTTTAATTTATTTTTTATTTTGGTTTCCACCCTCATTCTTTTACTTGCCAATTTTTTTTTCTTAGATGCTTTTGTTAATTGATTTTTTTCTTGGTTTCATCTTTTATTGTTTCATTTGCTATTTTTTTTTAAAGACTAGCTTTGTGGTTTTCTTCAATTTCTTTTTTATTGGATTATCCCGATCTCATGACCTGGGTCATGAGTTTTACAAGTTAACCGGCGTTGGCTCGCTATTTATCACCTAGATTACATGTCTATCACACTACATTGAGGTGATTTTTTTGTTCTTGTTTTATCTAATTTTGTACTTCCGAGGTTTTTTTTTCCAAAACTTATCGTGATGACTTTTTTTATTTATATACACAATTAATTCTTGATTTATTTAATTAGATACTTGCATAAATTTTTTGATTTATATTTAGAATTTTTTTACATTAAAAATCATGTTGAAAAAGTCTGTGTATTCATTTTTTTTCTGAAAAAATATGCGACCAACAACAAAACACGTGTCAAATAACTAGTTAAAACTAAAAAAACATTATTTAAAAAATATCTGGTAATAAAAGAAAATAAATTTGATGTTTAATAAATTCTAATTTTGACTGTTTAAAGAACACTTACTATTCAACACTCTTTTCATGATATAGTTCAATCCTTCTTAACTTGGGCAAGATTAACGCTCATTATACAAACTATTAGAACTTAAATTAAAAAAAAAAGAATAAAATTAATTGGTATTTCTAACTTCAAATTCATAAAGACGGGATCCGTATTTTAAAAAAATATTTTATAATCTTACAATTAAATATTTTTAAAAAATCAATTTATAATTTTACACGGGATCCGTATTCATCTTCAACTGGCTCAGTTGGCATACCGAGTCATCATCTTAAGCTTCCAAAAAAATAACGCACACACACACACACACACACGCACGCACGCACACACACACACGCACGCGCACACACACGCACACGCGCGCACACACACACACACACACGCACACATATAAGAAAATGAGAGAGAAAAAAAAAAAAAGAGAAGGGAAAATCCTTTATAGGTTAGCATACACGTCCCCGAATGGCACAGGTCTTTCGTAAAAGCAAAAAAAAAGTGTCGTCCAAAAAAGCTTAAACAGTAAGTCTATTCTTCCCATCTATTGTCGT
>Ga0325410_1007770_pt1 | contig 11694 bp, 10 predicted proteins | sample PopdelMetagenome_16_FD_206182 | JGI IMG/M metagenome (GOLD analysis project Ga0325410, IMG submission 206182) | Populus deltoides microbial communities from Bellville, Georgia, United States - Xylem-PdIQD-R3 | ecosystem: Host-associated > Plants > Phyllosphere > Stem > Wood/Secondary xylem... | reverse complement strand
TTCTCTCCCTTATCCCATGGATACAGACAGGGTCATGATGCGTGATGGATGCGGATGGCTGGTTGGGTATGAAAAACATTTTCGGGGACGGATTGGTTTGGATTAATCTTGTCCGTCCTAATCATCATCGACCATCACCATCTCACTAGCAATTATTTCCCTAACCAAGTTCTATTAGCCAAGTACATTCTCTTTTCTCTACCATTTTTTGGGTCAATGCAATCCATCCATCCATCCCCATTGATATTCAAACAATATTGTAAGTAGTGTTTAGTGTTTCCTATACGACTTTCTTTCAAGATCATCGGGTCCCGATAATGATCCTCAAATAATCATAATGTGTGTCAAGTAGAAGCATTCAGTTCAGTTCATGCCTGCGAGACAATAACCGTGACAAAGGGAAAAAAACGCTCTTGTCAGAATGCTTTGCTTTGACTCTGAATTACTGATCAAATAATCAAATAAGGTATAGCAAATGACTATTAACATGAGCGCATAAAACCTGCCTTTCAAATGACTAGGATGATGCCAAGTTGGAAGCTGGAAAGAGAAGAGCTGCTAAAATTATTGAGGATTCCATTGTACCAGCTAGAGATTGTAACGAGGATGATGACAGTGACGGAGAATTAGAAAGCAGAACCAGTACATTTGCAAAGAAGAGACCAGGTCCTCAAGTACAATCTCTACAAGTTAAGAAGAAACAGAAGTAACTTGTTACCTTATCAAAGATCAAATGTAACGTTTGTGTTTTGTATCTGTTAAATCATTTGTCATGTGCAAATTAAACAATACTTTAAAAAATACCACTATCCTTTCAAATATGCAATAACATTTGCTGCTCAAGGGCGTCCTCCTGGGGTGGGAGGTTTGGTACTAGACCGAATGGGGAAACTGGATGCAAGGCTTCTCGGTCTACAAGGGATAACTTCGAAAGAGCAGAGTTGTGGGCTTTTAGACAAATAGAGTTCTGCATGTTCTAAGGGAGAGTAACCAATGTGCTGGTTTTATAGCTGGTGTTGGATCAGTAATCTAGATATCCGGCAAGTTTAGGACAGTCTCCTAATATTTATGGATTCATCTTCGAGAGCAGCATAGCTATTACCTTGTCCTTCAAGCTGTAATCAATATACTATATTAAAGAAATTTTTGTATATCTTAATGTGTTTTGAAACTCCCATGGATATATAAGAGCAAGAATGTGGTATACTCAAATTTCTACTAGATATGAAATGTTTTGAAACTAAGTTCCGCATAATATAAGAGCAAGAATGTGGTTTACTCAAATTTCTACGAGATATGAAATGTTTTGAAACTGAGTTCCGCATAAGATGTAGGAGCTATATAATTGCAGAATATGGGATATATCATATCATCATTCTTTGAATATGGGAAACAGTTTGTCCCTTCCACAGTAAGATTTATAATATAAAATACTTAAAAACAAGCAACCCAGGCTTTTTAATAGTTGGTCATAGAACCAGGGAGATATATATAACAGAAATAGAGGGGATGTGAGGTGGAAGAGAGAATGGAAATGAAATGTCCTAAAACCTGATAAAGACAGGTTAATGTTTTTTTATCAATCATTCTGTTTTACTCTTCTATCACTAATCTTATTGAAGTTTAATCTGTTCAAGTTGGTCATTAACTTTATGAGGCTCAATATAAGAAGCAATTTAGAAATGCAGAAAACATGTTTTAATGTGTGATTTCATGCTTTAATATGTTTTGACACCAAATAAAATATGTTTTTATGCTAGTTGATACATGCAGCCCACTGAAGCCATAAGAACAAATTATTTTACACAATATACTTTCTTTTACCAACAATGTTGTTAGCTAGATGATATATCTTGTAGAGATTTTTATATCCTAGATGGGCTGCAGAATTTCTTAGAAACCAATTTTTGTGCTAGCAGTTACGTCAGGATGAAGCATCCTCACTTTGAGCGCCTCCCCCCCTCAAAAAAAAAAAAAAAACCCCTCTGAATTCTTAATTGATATCTTGAGAGGTTCATGAGCTCTTGTAGTAGTGCCGTTTTTGTTGGCTTGTATGATGCTTTAATCTTCAAATTACCAGCTGTTTCATCATATTCAAAATGTCTTCTTGGAACAGGAGAGAGGCTTTCTTCGTTTGTCAGCTGCACTGTTGTCGTCCCCCATATTGCGTTCAGAAGCTGTAGATGCCATGGATACGTTTGTTGATATCGCATCAACTATTGGGGCCATACTTCTTTCACTTCTTATGTGTCGCTCAGGTTTAATTCTTGAAGTCCAATTTACTTTTTTCACAGGAAGTGAGATTGGTTTAATATATATTGGTTTCTTTTCCAGGTTTAATTTTTCTCTTAAACTACCCCGAGCTTTGCACTACACTAATTGATGCTTTAAGGGGTGTGGGTGGTATGAATAGGGAAGAATGTGTTCCTCTACGTTATGCATCTGTTTTATTGTCCAAGGGTTTCGTTTGCAGTCCACATGAAGTTGGAGTGATAGTTGAGACGCATTTGAGAGTGGTTAGTTCCCTTACTTGAGTTCATGGTTTCTGTTTTATCTGGATTTAAGTTTCATTTGAACCTCACATCCAAGTATTTAATTTATCTAGATTTTCTCTTTCTTGCAGGTTAATGCTATTGATCGTTTGCTAATATCAACTTCACATCCCGAAGAGTTTCTATGGGTATTGTGGGAGCTTTGTGGCCTTTCCAGGTGGAACTGCATGGTTTTTTTAGCTTAGAAAACTTTTATCTTCAAATACACTGCTCATGGTTTTGATCCATTATTGTTTGTGATGTACAGGTCAGATTGCGGGCGCCAGGCTTTGTTGGTTCTGGGATATTTTCCTGAGGTATGATAAATATGTGATGTCAACTTGCCTTGCAGCAAGTAGTTCGAATTCCATTTAAATTGCATAGACACTAAATCAGAAGTGTTAAGGCCGCATGCATGCATGATTATGATTTAAATGTTGGAGATGCAATAATATCAAGTGATGTTGAAATTTAACTCCTTCATTCCATGAAATGTCATAGGTTGAATCTTTATATATAAAAAATTTTGTGTGATAACTTTAGTTTAGTGAATAGATGTCTTAGTTTTTCCTTAGACACTAACATTCAAATTTGTTTTTTGGTTAGGCCATTTCAATCTTGATTGAAGCCTTACATTCTGTCAAGGAGTCAGAGCCAGTTGCTAGTGGTAGTCCAGAACTCTTACAATTAATTTTTAAATTGTTGGGGGTTTTACTTGTTTACCTGTATAACAGGCATGGATTGGTTGGGATTTTGTGTCTGCAGGAGCTTCTCCAATAAATCTTGCGATTTTTCACTCGGCTGCAGAGATTTTTGAAGTCATTGTCACTGATTCAACTGCATCTTCCCTTGATTCTTGGATTGGACATGCTATGGAACTTCATAAAGCGTTACATTCTTCTTCCCCTGGTTCCAATCGGAAAGATACTCCAACTAGACTGTTGGAGTGGTTTGATGCTGGTGTAGTTTATCATAAAAACGGGGCTATTGGTCTTCTACGGTATTCTGCTGTGTTGGCTTCTGGTGGAGATGCCCATTTAACCTCCACCAGCATTTTGGTGGCTGATTTGACAGATGTTGAGCAAGTTGTTGGAGATGCATTGGGTGGTTCGGACATAAATGTTATGGATAATCTTGGAAAGTTGATCTCTGATAAGTCTTTTGAGGATAATCCTCTTCGTGACTCATCCATAACACAGATGACAACAGCCATTCGGATACTGGCCTTTGTGTCAGAAAACTCAGTATGTAACTGTACTTTTCATCCATAATACTATGATGAATTTGTGAGTTATCTCATTGCAGTTCTTTTGTTAGACTGTTGCTGCTGCTCTGTATGATGAAGGTGCTCTCATAGTTATTTATGCAATTCTGATCAAGTGCAGCTTGATGCTTGAAAGGTCATCAAACAGTTATGGTTAGTTACTAAATTTGTTTTCAGTATGTTTATTATATGAGCGAAATATGTATGTAAGAGTTTATAAAAATGATTTTGTATGATCTGGGTATTTTGTGGCTTCTTTATGATGCCTTGCTTTAGCTTTTAGGAGAGCTATTTTTTATTAGTATGTTTGGAGGATGCATTATCCACCTTTTCTTCCTGCTGTTATAGTCTCTCCCCTTGGTTTTTTGGAAGAAATTTCTTGTTTTATCTTAAAACCAATTAAAAGCTTATAAAAGGGAATATAACTGGTTTAATCTTCTGTTCATTTTTTTTTTATTTCTAGTGATTAGCCTCTATTTTATGTATGAGACATGAACTCCATGTTGCCTTGAACAGATTACCTTGTTGATGAGGGTACAGATCGCAATTCTACGTCTGATTTGCTATTGGAACGTAATCGTGAGCAGAGCTTGGTTGATCTTTTGGTACCTTCTCTGGTATTGCTGATCAATCTTTTGCAGAAATTACAAGTGAGTTGCTTTTTGTGATGACTCTCTTGATAGATCTCTTACTTTTCCACCTTGATCTTCTTTAAAAGGAAATTTTATTTGAAGTAGACATGCAGATGAATGGCGATGAACACTTATTTAGGGTACAAATCTATTTGTGAAATTATGAACTGGGTTAACTTGAGATGAGTCTAACTGAATGGCACAGCAACCTTGAGCTACATTCTTGGCAGTAGTCTAGGTGTTTGCTTGGTGTGTTGGTTTATATTATGATATAATACAGCTTTGCCCTTGCTAATTCTTTGCCTGGACATAATGCGATTGAAAAATATGGGGCCCTAAGAGCTGCTAAGGGGCATGTAGGTTTATGTATTTTTCTAGAACACGTTTTACTGATCACAAAGAGACTAAAAAGAGTGCAAATTGTTCTGTGACAGTATATGACTATGTAAGGAGTGTCTAATTCAAAATCTGTGTTTTGTAGTTGGTTTTTTTTTTAATTTATTTTTTTCACTTTGTTTTTAGTTAATTTTGTTTAAGTTAAATGACTTTTCAAGTCTTTGCTAATGGATTTGATTTTCTGTCATGTTCATAGGAAGCTAAAGAGCAGCACAGGAATACAAAACTAATGAATGCCCTTTTGCGACTGCACAGAGAAGTTAGGTAACTTGGCATTTTCTCATGTTTGCCTATAGTTGTGCTTCCATTGTCTGCATATGTCAACTGAATCACGGTGCTCGCAGTCCTAAGCTAGCTGCAAGTGCTGCAGACTTATCATCTCCCTATCCTGATTCTGCACTTGGTTTTGGAGCTGTCTGCCATCTTGTTGTATCAGCACTTGCTTGTTGGCCCTTATATGGCTGGACTCCCGGCCTTTTCCACTCTCTTCTTGCAAATGTTCAAGCTACTTCACTGTTGGCCTTGGGTCCAAAGGAAACCTGCAGTTTGCCGTGTCTTCTGGTAAGAAAGTTGTCATTATACGCCACTTCACCTAATCAATTTTGTGATGTTAAACAATTCCATGATTGGGCCTAATGTTCAAGGGCTTGCTTGAGTTGTGGATCAGTCACATACCTCTAGTTTACTTCTCAGCTCTGCTAGGTGTGAACAGTTGCACATTTGGGTCATGTATGTTGACTTCTGTCCGAGTACTTGTATTTGGTTCAGATTACGCTTATATTTTTCCATCTTAAAGTCAATGATCAATGTTGTGTTTTCGACACTATTTACTAGTGAGGAGTTGTCATGGATCTCTAATTGCATTGTTTGAATGATGAGAAATAATTCTATTTAGTGATCATTTTGAAGTGAATTATTTTCCAAGTAGTGTCCATTTTTATGCAAGTGTTTGACTAGTTTTTCCCTCTAATTTTATTGCAAGAATGATTTATTTCCTCAAGCAGGTGTCTGGCTTTGGAAAAATGGAATGTCCATGTTAAGTGCGCTAAGAAAATTAGCTGTTGAGACATTATTGGGGCCACAGAAGGAGAAACAAGTTGACTGGTATCTGGAGACCTCACACCGTGAGAAACTGCTTAACCAACTGACACCACATCTCGATAAAATTGCACAGATTATCGAACATTATGCTATATCTATATGTAGTTCTTCTTAGTGTACCTCTGAAGTAACAGTGCCTCTATGGCGCGACTTCAACTTACTTTTTATTTTCTTTTGGAATGTTTTTTGAGCAGGTATTGGTGGTCATTCAAGACATGCTTCGGGTTTTCATAATTCGAATTGCTTGCCAAAAGATTGAGTATGCTTCTTTGCTTTTGCAGCCCATTTTATGCTGCATCCGCAATCATCTTTCTGACTTGACTTCTCCATCAGAGATTGATGCTTACAAGGTTCTTGTGTCTGCAACTACCAAATTTTTATTTTTCACTTGTATCTTTTATTTATTTCTGTTCTCTCTTTCAGGTTTACAGATATCTTGATTTTCTTGCGAGCATATTGGAACATCCATGTGCAAAGGTTTGTTACTTCTGTGGTGTACCAATTAGTTTTTGGCATCTGCTTTTAATCCTCCCTCCACCCCTTCCTCTCTCTCTCTCTCTCTCTCTCTCTCTCTCTCTCTCTCTCACACACACACACACGCGCGCGCGCGCGCGCACGCTCACACACACAACAAACACATATATGTAAACCTTATATCAGCAACTTGTTTCACTCACTGATTTTCGTTGTTATTAGGAACTGCTATTGGAGGAAGGCATTGCTGAGATGCTAACACAAGTGCTGGAAAGGGTTGCTATCGGTTCAGATGGAAAACAGATCTCAGATAGTAAAATTTCAGCCAAGTCCGGGTTTACTTTGATCAGTTGGTGCTGTCCCGTGTTCAAGTCCTTCCCAATTCTTTGTGTTCCTTGAACACCTTTACCATACCCTGTGAGACATGATTTGTGAGTAAACATAAGATAATATTTATGTGCATTCTCTGTTCCGCCTCCCCCCCTGATATGATGGGATTTGACATTATGTTTACTAAACTTGTTGGTGGTGTGTATTAGGCACAGTTCTGCAAGTTTAAGTGCTAAAGACTGTTCATTGATTCTATCATATCTGCTTAAGTTCTGCCAGGTAACTCTTTGTTCCTTTCTACACATTGAGGAAGTGCTAACATACAAACTGTTTGTGTCAATTGGTTGGTCGTCTTCTTTGCTAAGGAACTGTATTTCTGATATTTATGTTGCGAGTGTCTGAGAACTTGAAAAAACTTTAAGGATGTGTAAGACTGAGAATCTCTGGAGCTTGTGGTTTGGAAAGGGAAAGGGTTAGATTCTTGCTCTTAATTATTTTGGATCACCTTGACGTTTCTGGTCCAGAAAGATTTTGAGAGGAACTTGTGTCTTGCTTCATTTGAGTCGACCAATAACTGGGAATGCCCATATTTTTCAGGTCTTGCTGGTTGGAAAAGAGTTGCTTTCTTGCCTTGCATTCTTTAAAGATTTAGGTTCCTGCAATGAAGGTCAAAGTGCTTGTGTGACGACTTTGCATCACATCAACACCAGCATTGAGGAACATGAATCTGGAAAAGGACAGGAAAGGAATGGGAATTATAATTTGGATGACATTGAATGGAGAAAGCATCCTCCTTTGCTTTCTTGCTGGATTAGGTTGTTGGAATCAGTGGATTCAAAAGATGACGCCTCAATTTGTGCACTTGAGGCTGTTACTACATTATCTATTGGTGCTTTGTGCTTTTGCTTGGATAGTAAATGGTGAGTCAGCTTGTTTTTTTTGTCCATGAATTAGAGTATAATTTTAATGGTTGACTAGGATTATTGAGTAATATGCTATTGTTTTAGTAGTTTATGAATTGTATTTATGTTGGAAAACCCTATAATCTGCATATGCTTGTAGTATATATTTTGGATGCTTGAATTTGGCCATAATTTGCAAGTGGTATTCATTGATATATGGTTTTACTAGCGTCATCTAATACACTGACCTTGTCCACATTTTCTTTTTGGTAGTAGTTTGAACTTCACTGATGTGGTTGAGTTTGAGAGCCCAATCAAGAAAAATGGTGCTTGGTTTTTTAGTTTCTGGCTGATTTTGTGACAATTTGACAAGCTTGATTCACAATTTTCCTTGGCCTTTCTAATCAAGCAGTTACCAAGCTGAACTCATTTATGCAATGAATAATCTTAGAAGCATTAAGAGAGCCTGTTTTGAGTTTTTTGGTCTGAAAACCAAAGTGCATTGTCATCATTTGTGATGATTGTATGCGATATGAAACTCCTCTTATATAAAAGAAATTAAATACACTGAACAGATGAGGATAGTTATAGGTAGGATGGAGAATACTCAATGATTAAACAATAAATATATTATTTATCTATGTTTGGTACCAATAACTAGTTTTTATTTAATGAAAAGTATATTCTGAACATATATAATACGATAAACAATTATTAGTGCAATGTTACTATTTGTGATGATTGCATGAGATATGAAACTCCTTTGATATAAAAGTAATTAAATGTACTGAACAAATAAGAATAGTTGTAGGTAGGATGGAGAATACTCAACGATTAAACAACAAATTGACTGTTTATCTATATTTGGTATTAATAACTGGTTTTATTTAATGAAAAGTATATTCAGAACATATATCATACAATAAATAATTATTTTCTATGAATGTCAAATAAGATCCATAACATTGTTAGCAGCTCTGTGTTTATATTATTTTGTATACCTGTTAGCAGACAAGTATTTCAATTTTTTGTGCAAGGTTTATTATGGCATTTGAATAATTTATGTATGTTATAGATAGTGTTGTCAAAAGACACTTGGGTGTTTGCCTAACCACTACAGGAGAGGCGAGACCATAACACCTTTATTAGCCTCAGGCGATGATTTTAATGAAACGCTATTGCTTGCCTGTCTATTTGCTGGATTTTTCTTTTTAACTGATTTTTGTTTTGACCTATTTGTCTATTTTTTTAATCTATCACAAAAACAATTTAGGGGCATTTTTGTAAAAAAAAAAAGATTAGGATAAAAAAAATAAAAATAATTTCTTTTTTCTTTTTGTTATCTGCTATCTTTTTGTTTCATTCTCACTTAATTTCTTTCTTCTTTGCTCTTTCTCTCCCTCTCACCCCATGTTATTCCTTCTGTCACTCTCTTCACATGTCTATTTTAATGGTGTTATGTTGCTGAAATTTCTAACTTTTTTTTTTGTTCGTGCTGTGTTTTTTAAACTTCAGTTGATATCGTGTACTTACATGGTTTGTACAAAAATTAAAAAAATTAGTTAGTACTTAGCATATGCTACTTTACAATATTTTATATTTTCTAATGAGAAATATAACTTTATATGAATATGTTATGGTATTTTATATATATTTTAAAGTTAATATTATACATTTATTTTCTTTAATTTATAGCATATGGCATTGGTTCATTTGGGCGAGTGCCTAGTGCCTCGGGCACTATACAGGCTTGGCCCCTTTTAGCACCTTTTGCCTTTGACAACACTGGTTCTAGGCTTCATTGATAACTATCGGATGCTGGTTATCAATAAAACCATTTCAAATTTTGTGCTAGGTCTGTTTTGGCAATTTAGGGATTTTTTTTCTTGTCTCTAGGTTTCTGTTCATGGTTTTGAATAATTTATTATGATATAGGATTCATCATCAACTTTTGTTCCTGTAATGATGTGCCAGGTCATTTATCCATTAAGCTGATAGTTTCTTATTCTTCTCTTAGTAATTTGAATTTGAATCCATGATGATATGGATGGGACAGATAACTCTCCAGAGAACATAGGTTTCATACTGGAAATGATTACACTTCTGAGTTCAAAGTTAAATGATGATGACTATGTAGCTACAGATATGAGGGAAAGTTTGTATCAAGTAAGTTGATTATTTCTTTTATCATCATTGGTTTTGTGGAAGCTGACTGGGTGCCATCAATTTACAGGCTTCAGATTCTGCGAAGTCATTGTTGCTATTGTTGCAGAAGCCCACTGGTCCAGTTACAATAGATGACATTATGAGCAGTGAAGGCATTCAATCTCTACCATCTAATGAGCTTCTGGTTCATTCAAGAATAAATCAGATGGCAGATGGCATTGCAGAAAAGTTTGATGGTTACCTTTACCTAGGAGGCCTTGGAGATAAATTTCTGTGGGAATGTCCAGAAACCTTACCTGATAGATTGTTGCAGAATCCTTCTATGAAAAGGAAATTATCATCATTGGATGGTTCTGGTAAGCGTGTCAAGGGAGAAACTTCAGTGGCTGAAGCTACTGGACAAAATGCATTTTCACGGGGAATGGGTTCATCAACTGCTCCTTCTGGTCCAACTCGCAGGGACACCTTTAGGCAGCGCAAGCCAAATACCAGTAGGCCTCCATCCATGCATGTTGATGACTATGTTGCTAGAGAAAGAAGTGTTGATGGTGTTAGCAATTCAAATGTTATAGCAGCCCAGCGAGTGGGATCTACAGGTGGAAGACCTCCGTCAATTCATGTGGATGAATTTATGGCCAGGCAAAGAGAACGCCAGAATCCAATGGTAGTTGTTGTTGGGGAACCTTCAACAAAGGTTAAGAATGCAACCCTTGCGAATGATGTAGATAAGGAAAAAGACAACAAGTCTAAGCAATTGAAAACTGTTCTGGATGATGATCTTCAGGGAATAGATATTGTTTTTGATGGTGAGGAGTCCGAATCTGGTGACAAATTGCCTTTTCCTCAGCCTGATGATAATCTGGAGCAGCTAGCCCCTGTCATAGGCGACTAAAGTTCTCCCCACTCGATTGTTGAAGAGACTGGGAGTGATGTTAATGGAAACAATCAATTTTCTCATTCACATACACCATTAGCATCTCATGTTGATGAGAACACCATTAAGACCTGAAATGCCTTTGACACGAGAACCAGGTGTTTCTTCAGATAAGAAGTTTTTTGAGCAACCTGATGATGCAAAGAATACCATTAAGACTTCTGCTGGCTTTGATTCTGTTTCAGCTGCAAGTACTTCAGGTTTTCCTCATCAGATTCCAGTTGATTCAAGGATGCCTCCACAAAATTTCTATATGAAGAACAGCTTGCAGCATTCTTCAGGATCTCGAGGACTTTATGACTCTAAAATTCCTCTGAATCAGCCACCTTTGCCTCCAATGCCACCTCCAGCAATGTCATCCATGATACCTCAGAATCATGATCCAGGCCCAACTCAGTCATCCCCCTATGTCAACTCTGGAACAGAGGTGCAGCCTTCCAAGTAAGATAAGATATGCTGTCGATTTAAAAGAAATTTTATCTGCTATCCTGCTGCTACCGCGTGTTCTTCTGCATTTGTGTAATCATACTTTCCCCTCTTTTGCAGGTCCAGTCAGATTATCTATCTGCATATGGTAGCAATCCTTCCATTCAGATGCCAGATTCCAAGTATTTACGTGCTTCTATCTCTTCTCCCAGTGGATCTGCCGGGCCTCACCCACCACTTCCTCCTGCAACACCTCCCTTCTCATCTAGTCCATATAATTTACCTTCTTTAAATCCTTCTACTTCTCAATCTTCAGTATATACTGTTGGAACAAATGAGCTTCCCCAGACCTCTACTCCACCACCAATTGATCCGAGATTAGGAAATCTCTCTGTGTCGGGTGCTGGTTTGACTTCTTATATGCCACCTCCTCTAATGCCACCCATGGTTTTCAGTAGGCCAGCTACAATCCCTGTGACTCCTTATGGAAGCATCCCCACCCAGCAGCAAGGCGAGAGTCCAAATGTCTTGCAAAATC
>Ga0325410_1007769_pt1 | contig 11694 bp, 9 predicted proteins | sample PopdelMetagenome_16_FD_206182 | JGI IMG/M metagenome (GOLD analysis project Ga0325410, IMG submission 206182) | Populus deltoides microbial communities from Bellville, Georgia, United States - Xylem-PdIQD-R3 | ecosystem: Host-associated > Plants > Phyllosphere > Stem > Wood/Secondary xylem... | reverse complement strand
GATTCTGCAAAGCCTCAACCCAGACCACATACGAAATTTGTTAAATACTTGTAGAACAATTTGATTAGCCATGATAAGGTTGCATTTGAAAACTGGATGATTATTTTCTTGCCTTCATTGCCTGTCTGTTTACCTCAATCAAAAGGCATGTCTTTGCAGTTCTTTTCGTACTGTTTTTGCTCTCATGTTCTCATTCAGCATCTGTGCAAGTGAGGATGTGATGGTACAGGCGGTTGTGGTAATGTTGACTGACCCCTATATCATGCCATTCCTATTTGTATCTGTATGAAATGTGATTGAAGGTTGTGGCTGTTTTGAGTTTTGACACTTTCTTTTAATCCGGCTTCTGGTCTATGACGTATAGTTTAAATCTTCATTCATGACCAAGCAGTCAAGGGTGAATAGCGGATTTGCACTGCAATTTTTTTTTTCACCCAATGAACCAATATTAAAGATAATGTTGAATGCCATATCGATGTGATATAATCAATTATCTTTGGATTTGTCAAAGCAGGTGACCTCAAACTACGATCCCGATCAGCAGCTGAAAAAGTAGAAACGTTCTTATTCTTTTCCTCTCCTGAATGACTGGTTTCATTTCAAAAGATGGCAATGACAAAAATGTGACATCTCATCACCTACTTTGTTTGATCACTATTTGGAACTGGGATGTGACATTGGCTCATCTTCTTCCTGTTATACTTCTCGATAAAACTATGTTCTAACTTCAATAATGCTAGGCCATTCACCTCCGTTTGCGGAAACAACATACAGTAGTAGTGCATGTAGGACAAACAACAAAACCAAGAGATTTTAATTTTATGGTATCTTGGAATTGATCTTCTCTGAATCTGGCCATCTGGGTCTTTTTTGTTTTGCATGTACATGTTAGGCTTCTTCATAGTCGGGCATGGCACAAGAGTGTTCTCTATTGGCCCTATTGATAATGGGTTATTTAAGTTTGGATTGAGAATATAAATCAGTGAAGTCTTTTGGTGATGTTTACTATCAGTTAGTTCATAGGCCAACTTTGTGCCTGAATTTTCATCTTTTCATTGCTTCATAAAATAATCTTATCTTGTGTTGTTTTGTTTTCAAGTTTAGAATGTGATTTTTTCAGATTATCTAACCATGTATGCATTAGAGTTTTCTACAAGAAGTTATGTTTGTTTTAATTTTTAAGCTTTCTAAGTGTTTGTTTATGTTTTTAACGAGTAAAAAACATGTGATAATTATTGTTTGTCTTTTTCTGTCAATGTCATTTATTTGGGTATCAAGTATATCATTTTAGTGTTTCTCTAGACTTAAGGGTTGTTCCAAGTATGTAATTGAATTGGACCATATGTTGAGATTTTTAGGTAAAACTTGAATTTAAAGTCTTTGACTTGGTCTTTTTAGCAACCTATCAAGTTTTATATCTTCTTTGTGAGTGGTGTACTTCCTTTGACTTTGTATCTCTAAATTAATGATTTCATCTGTATCTTTAGAGTAGTGAGTTGTTTATTTCTATATCTCTTCGGTTTTGTACCTTTGAGTAGTGAGCAAAATCATTCCTTTATATGAGTGACATGTTACTTTTTAATATTCATACCATTCTGGTACCAAGTTGGTATCAAAGCTTTTGGCTTACAACCATGGTTGTTCGTGGATGTCGTGTGCAAGAATTCAAGAGAGGCAACCGTACTCTTAAAATAGATAAAATGAGAAGGCAAATTTAGCAACTCCAAGAGCATCTTGAATGATATGAGAATCGAGGCGATGATGATGATTAGAATAACATTGAAATTGGTTCTTCTAGTAATAATGAGGATGTTAATCCTTTCCATTATAGACCATACCATGATGTTAGTGATAATTCTTCTTCTCAGCATCAAAGAAAAAGGAATAGAAGACTTTAACAAGATTCTAATATGAGAGTTGATATTTCTAAATTTAAAGGGAAAATACAACCTAACAATTTCATTGATTGGCTCTAAATTGTTAAAAGGAATTTTTATTTATTTCAAAGAGTATCCTGATGATAAAAAAGTTAAGTTAATGGCTCTTAAACTTAGAAAATATGCTTCTTTATAGTTGGAGAATCTTAAGAAACAAAGGGCTTGTGAGGGCAAAATCAAGATCAAGTTTTGAGAGAAGATGGAAATGAAGCTTAAGAGGAGGTTCTTGTTTAAACATTATCAGCATGAGAATTTTTTGAAGTTTTATAATCTGAGGCAATCTAGACTGACCATAGAAGAGTATACAATGGAATCTGAATTGCTCATGCTAAAGTGTGATATTGATTAGCCTAAAAAACAAACAATAACCTAATACTTGGGTAAGTTAAAAAAGGAAATTTCTAAACTGGTTAAGTTACAACCTTATTAGACATTCAATGATGTGAGAAAACTTTTTTTGAATATGGAAAAGCAGTATAAAAAGGTTAGAAAGACTAGCTGGAAATCGGCATCTAGGGAGAGTTATTCTAATCAGGGGAGTACTTTATTCTTTAAGAATACTACATCAACAAAGTCTTTCATTTTTAAGGCTTCTAAAAAGGGAAGTGTTGGGGCTTGTCCTAAAGTAGCTAGTTTCTCAAATTCTAATTCATAGAAGTGTTTTAAGTGTCAAGGGCATGAACATATTGCTTTTAATTGTCCAAACCACAAAATTGTTGTTATTATAAAGGATAAGATAACTAGCAAAAATGACTTGCCGAATGAATCAGATCAATAAGATGAAGTGGCTTATGTTAATCAAGGTGAGTTACTAATTATTCAATGAAGTTTAAGTGTTATTCATGACGAGAGTAAAGATTAGGTTTATTGTATCATTTTTTACACCTGTTGTAGTACAAATGAGAAAGTTTATGATGTGACCATTGATAGTGATGCTTATACTAATATTTTATCTCCTAATATGGTAAATAAATTATAGCTCGAGATGGAAGCACACCCTCAACCCTACAAATTGAGGTGGCTGGAAAAGAAGCATGAACATAAGGTGACAAATAAAAGTCTTATTTTAATTTTCATTATGAAAAAGTATTCTAATTAGGTATGGTGTGATGTAATTTCTATGGATGCATGTCATTTATTGCTTGATCTTCCACGACAATAGAATAGGAAAGTTTAGCATGATGGCTTTAAAAATACTTATTCTTTTATAAAAGATAGTGTAAATATTATTTTAAGTCCTTCAAAACCTGAACTTATTTCCAAACCTTTTAAAGGGGCAGAAACTCTTTTGGTTGTATGTTCTGAAATAGAAAAACTTGTTGATGATGTGGATTCGGCTTATGCTCTTGTTTTTTTTATATATAGGAAAATGCTGAAATAAAATAAATGACTTGCCTCTTGAAGTACAATCTTTTCTTGATGCCTTTTCTGATGTGATTCCTAAAGATATACCATATGGACTTCCTTTGATGAGGGATATTCAACATTACATTCATTTCATTCAGGGTGTTATGCTTCCTAATAAGATAGTCTATCAAATGAGTCCTATCGAATATGAGGAGTTACAAAGGTAAGTTGATAGGATGATTTCAAAGGGCTTAGTAAAGGAAAGTATGAGTTTGTATGTTGTGTCTTTTTTTCTTGTTCTAAAAAAGGATGGTTCATGGAGAATACGCATTAATAGTCGGGCAATGAACAAAATCACTATTGGCTATCAATTTTTCACCCCTCGGGTAGGTGACTTGCTAGATCAATTTCATGGTGTTACCACCTTTTCAAAGATTGATCTTAGAAGCGACTTCCATCATATTCGAATAAGAGTTGGTGATTAATGGAAAATAGCTTTTAAAACATAGGATGTCCTTTTAAAATAGATGGTTATGTCATTTGGCCTTTTTAATGTGTTTAGTACTTTTATACAAATGAATGATGTGTTTAAACCTTTTATTGACAAATTTATTATTATTTACTATGATGATATTATTGTATACAACAAGGATAAAGAGGAGCATCTTAGTCACTTGTATGAAGTATTTCAGACTTTACGGAGTTAGAAGTTTTATGCTAATTTGAAGAAGTGTGAATTCTTCTCTATCAACCTTGTTTTCTTGGATTTTGTTATTTCCAACAAAAAAGTAAAGATGGATCCTATAAAGATTAAAGTAATTATTGGTTGACCACATCCTCAAACTCTTTATGATATTCAAAGTTTTCATGGTCTAGCATATTTTTATTGGCGTTTCATAAAAAGTTTTAGCACTATAATTACTCCAATCACTAAATGCTTGAAAGGAGGTAGTTTCAAGTGGATTGACGATGCATAAAAGAGTTTTGAAGTTATGAAGCAAAAAGTGATCATTAGGTTAATTCTTTAACTACCTGATTTCCAAAGAGTTTTTTTTTTTAAGTTGAATGCAACACATATAAAGTTGGTGTTATTCTTAACCCAAGAGAAAACTATTTCTTTCTATATGAGAAGCTTAGTGATTTGCAAAGAAAATATTCAGTTTATGACAAGGAGTTTCATGCCATTATTTTTGCTTTGGAGCATTAGTGTCAATATTTCTGTCCAAAACCATTTATGCTATTTTCTAATTACAAGGCTTTGAATTTTTCTAATAGCCAACGAAAACTTAGTCGAAGTCACGCTTATTGGGTTGAATTTCTATAAACTATTAGTTTTTCTGTGGGACACAAATCTAGAGTTCATAATGCTGTTATTGATGTTTTAAATCGAAGACATTTATTAATGACTAATATGCAAGTGGAAGTGACTTCAGTAAGATATAGATTGGGTGCGAAAATGGTGTTTCCAAGAATTTTGTTGTGCTAGAGGGTTTTATGTTCAAAATAATTTGTTTGTGTACTCTTTAAGGTTCTTTGAGGAAAGCTAATATCTTTGAAGCTCACAACGATGGACTTGGCAGACACTTTGTGAGAGACAAAACAAATGTTATCTATGATATTTTCTTCTAGCCAAAGATGAAGAGAGATATTACAAGGTTCATACAACATTCCAGGACATGCCATATTGCTAAATAACATTGCCAGAATTTGGGTTTATACACTCTACTTCCAGTAGCTAAAGCTCTTTAGGATGATGTTAGTATGAATTTTGTGTTAGGCTTGCCTCAAGGTTCAAGGAACAAAAATTCAATTATGGTGGTGGTTGATCGTTTCTCTAAAGTGACACATTTGTTTCCATGTAGAAAAACACTTGATGCTACTATTATTTTTGATTTATACTTCAAGGAGATCATTAGACTTCAATTGTTTGCAAATTTTCCATGACATATAGAATTACATGTTTATAGTTTCAAAATGTATGAACTCTAAACTTTTCTTGAACATATAATTTGTTTAGAATCCTCTTGTTATGATAAACTAAACTTACTCATAAATCTGATCTAATACTTTTGGTGTACGAAACCCATAAATGGTGACTAAACTTCATTTTTAGGTTTTTTTTTTCTTATCTTGCAAGGTTATCATTTTAGGTATTCTTTTCTCTCTTTATATTTCCCAGGAAACAAACCTATCTTAGTCACTTTAAACTAGGTATAAACCCATATGATAAAAGTCAAATGAATTGGATGGTATGATGCATTACAAAAATGAAAATCCTTTCAATCAAGTTCATATAAACAACATATTAAGACTTGAGAAGACATGTGAAAATACAGGTTGTTGGAGATGGAACAAATATTTGGTGGAAATCAAAGTGGATTATGCAAGTGGATGATGATAATGGGAGTGTTTGGGAACGCGGTGCAAACCACGTTCCCTCAAAATTTGAATTTTTTTTCTTAAAATAATTTTTTTATGTTTTCAGATCGTTTTGATGTGCTGATGTCAAAAATAATTTTTAAAAAATATTTTTTTTTATTTTGATGCATTTCCAAGTGAAAAGTACTTTGAACCGCCACCGTTACCACAATCTCAAACACACATGAAGTAGAAGGTTATCTTTTCTATCCACTCTCCATCTTTTCATTTTATACATAGGAATAATAACATCAGTAGAATTATAATAATTTCACAGCACCACCTATAGTTATGAGCTAACCAACATGTCACTTGTGAGGATGATAAAATAAGAATACCAAATTCATTTTCACATGCTTACATATTTGACTTGTCTATTGAGTTGTGTACATCTACTTTCTTTGATGATTTTATGCATACGTGATTAGTATGTGATTGGTTCTCCATTTTGGTTTTAGACACCAATTGGAAAATACTCTCACTAGTCCTCTATTATTGATATTGGACTTAAGCAGTGACAATATTTTCCATTTGGTGACTAAGACCAATTTTGTTTTTAGAATTGTGAAGAGGGTTTCTATATATATGCATGTTTTATACTAGTGAATGAATTATTTATGTTACTTTTAAGAGTTATTATAATTTTACTTGTTCAAAATATGATGAAATGCATTAATTCAATTTTATAAATGTAAAAGAACAATTGTTACTTTAAATATAGTTTTGGATTTTGGATTTAATGGTTAGCAAACATTCAAAACTTTCTTGTACAAATAAAACAATCTCATCATAAACAACAAAAAACTATAAAATGATGAACATCTTTGAATGAGAATTTGAACAAATAGAGTGTGGATTTAAAATGAGTTAGCAATGATTTTTTTGATTGACTTGGTGAGAAGTTAAATCAAGAAATCCTAATTGGATTATGAAAAAAAATATTAGTTGCATTAATTAGCATTTGTAAATTGTTGCCCTTCATTTAATTTTATAAGTACATATAAAATTTAACAATAATAAACTTGTCCATATATTTGGCTAATGGATATATTTATCTCAATTGACTTAAAGATTTTGTGAACTAATGTAATTGTCATCTTTAGCTAAGGACCATTAAAGGGATTTAGCCTTAAAAGTCTTGGAACATGCGAGATTCATATATTTATTAAGTTTGGTCAATAAACTCAAGTAAAGTTTTGAAAGTCTGAACAAGAGAGGCTAGCCCATGATCCATCTGAGAAGCGTGACCAAAATCAATCCCAAGGTAAAAACAAAAGATTAGGGATCACTATCCAAGTCTTTATGATCATATATCTTTCAAAGGATCAAAGATCTTTCTTTAGGTCTCTTGGACCATCTTTCTCTGAAAGGATCTAGTATCTTTCTCCAAGTCTCTGTAACCATTTTTTTCCAAAAAGAATTAGGGATCCTTATTCAGGTCTCTGTTCTACTCATCTCTAACAGCGTCTAAGACTTCTTTTTCCTAGAATGTATTTTTTTCAATGCATACATAGGCCATATTACTTATTTTCACACTTATCCTTTAGTATAAAAATTTGGATATTTGTAGACGAGGAATAGTAAACCCTCTCAAGGGACAATCCATACTAGGACTAAAGCCCACTCTTTAGAGGTCATCCTATAGGTGCACATAACCTAAATACCCATAACATTTGTTCTAATCAGATTAGCCTCCTTCCATGTTGGAAACACCTCTTAGCTTACTACTTACATCACATCCTTATACTAAAGGATAAGTTTTACTTGACAAAACTTACTAACCCTTGTATGGGCTAAGCATATGATGTTAATATAAGAATAACAAGAATCTATATCAGAACTCTTAGGATTCATAGTCATGATGTTATTTAAGGAATTACACTCCATAGAAAACCTTATAACTCTTGTAAGGACCAATCTACATGATTAACTCAATAAGTCCTCTTAAATGGTTAGAAAAATCCTTAGTATAAAAAAGCTCAAGATTCTACCCAAATGACATCCTTACCTAAGCAATATTTAGTAAAAGATTTAAACGCCTCACAAGACTAGGACTAAATAAGAATTCTTAAAAAAAAAAATCAAATTTCTTCACTTAAAAAAGGGGATCTAAAATAAAGGACTCACTAACCACCTCTAACTTTAGGCTATCCTTTTCCATTTCAACATCAATAGATATAGTTTCAGCTCCATGATTAACCCTAGTTAGAGCCTCTGTCACCATCATCTCCTTTCTAAGGGCCTAAGATTTTAAAGTCTGTCACCACATCTACATTAATCACATTATCTACAGTTGAGACAAACTCTTTTAGACATGTCAAAGAGGCCTCACCATCTAAGAGCCCTTCTAGGTGAATAATCTACAGAGTATCTTCTCGTCATCCTCAAGTTTAGCAGGTAAGTGCTTACTTTGAAAAGCTAGCTCTGTTACCAGAGAAAAGGCATTGCCAAAGTTAGAAAGGCTAACAAGATTAAAGATATAGGAGAAGTATATACTAATACTCTATGACCTATTAAAGAAATAGATATCCCTTATTAGGTCGAGCATTTTATCCTATAGGACTATCAATAAGGCTTTTGTCCCAACATAGGTAGCTAAAAAATCTTTAAGAGAAAATTTAAGCTATTTTCTTCTAAAAAGATTAGTATGTGCCTCATCTAACTTCTCCGGAGCCCAACTAACCTCACTTATAGACTTCCCCGAATCCAGCTCTAACCTTCCCACTCTTCATCAATAGGGGAAAACCTTCTTGTAAACCTTTTTTAGATTCTTTGAAATCTTTTTAGTTGCTAAGTTAACGTCTTCTTCTCTTACTAAGCCTTCTTATCAAACTCTATGTCACTCTAAAGTCAAACCTCCTATAAATTTTAGGCTTCTTTTAGGTTATAAATTTTTTAAAGGTTTTTTTTCAATTTCAACATCTTAGATGGCTCTGACACATTTAACTTCCAGCAACTGGCAGTTAATGATTATAGTTAAAGAGCTTGTAAAAGAAAACTTAATAAAAAGAAATAGAATAAAAAGAAATATACAAATAAATAAGTAATTTACCTAAATCAATACCTAGACCAACATTCTTAACTAATTAAAGAGGTCATTATCTCCTCCAACACTCCAAGTCCTAAAGAAATTGAGTCACCATTTCCAACGCATTAGTAGTGTGAGAAAAATGTTTTTCCTATAGAGATGCTTCAAGGCTAAACAATGTTCTTAGGGCGTGAACCTCTTCCTCGCTCCATCAAAGGTTGGAAAAAATCACGTGCCCCACTTAAGGTTCTCATGAAAAAATTATAAACTGTACTAGGCCTAACTAATCTAAGAATAATAATGGTATTGAAAAATCTATATACAAATAAAATCAGATCAGATGGGTCATATTAAGAGTTAGTGCTATGATCTTATAGAATATCCAAAATAGTGGCACCATACTCGTGATTCATAAAACAAAATTTCAAGAAGGCTTCCACTACAATAATTATTCAAACCAATATAAAAGATGATGATGTTGAAAAATCCCCACTATTGGTAATAGTTATAGATAATGATGGTAAGGTTTTAAATATTTTTACACTTGTTTCTAAACCACTGGGAAAGATTTTTCTGACTCTTACTAATACTTTGAATTTATATGTATTTCTAGTTGTTCTATAATTAGATTATAACTTAATTTTTCAAATAACATTAGTTTTATCTTGTGCAATAATTTTTTTTAACTTAAATATTGTGTGTTTAAGGACATTCAAACCAAGCAGATGATTGGTTATGATATTAAACGAGGGAAGTTATATTACTTAGACTTAGTGTTAAAAAGTTTTGATAGGTTACATCAATCATTGATAAAAGATTTTTCTGAGGGGAATAAGAAGCAGGTTGAAATCTGGTTATGACATTATTGTTTGGGGCATATTTCCTTTGGTTATCTATAAAAAAATATTTAGGTTTTTTTTTTTTAAAGAGAGTCAATGTTTCTAGTTTTCAATGTGATGTTTATGGACTAGAAAAAAGTCATCGTGCTTTATTTTCAATAACATTAACTAAAATCTCACATCCATTTTTTATTATACATTTTGATATCTAGGTTTCATCCAAAGTCACTACTTTGGCTGGTTCATGTTGGTTTGTTATCTTTATTGATATTTGTACTAGAATGACTTGGTGGGCTTGATGAAATCTAAAGGTTATGAACTTTAAAAGTATTTGGAAGCACATAAAACTATTTATCAAACTACTTATTCCAATACTTTTTAACAAATAGGGTTGTTAAACACAAAAATCAACACTTGTTAGATGTTTTTCATGTTTCATTAATAGCTCATGTGAAATTATCTTATTAGAGAGAAGCAATTGCCTTTGTATCATGTTTAATCAATCAGGTTCCATCTAGTTTATTGGCTTTTTAACACTAGTTTAGGCTCTCATTGACGCAATTTATGCCCTAAAAATCTTATATTTAGCACTCCATATTGTTAATTGTGTCATATTTATACACCTCCATAAATACTAGAGTAAAAAGTTGATTTCTCAAGCATTGCGATGTGTTTTTCTTGGGTATATCCATTATAAAAAAAAAGGATGTTGATGTTATCATTCTTGGACTCAGTAAATGTTTTTCTTGGGTATTTTTTCTTTGGTCCTAAACTTTAAGGAGGAGTTTAAGGAGAAAATTCATGCTCTATATTTTGATTTTCTAGGCAAAAATTTGGATCTTAAAAGTGACAATTCATAAGTTAGACTGAATAATCAAGGAGAAAGTGAAGTGGATTTAAATGGTATAATCTTGGACCAAAGTGATGATGAACACTTAGAAGCTGAAGTTGTCACTCTAACAAATGCTCCATTCGAATTAGAATTCCTTGTAACTAATTTACTAGATCAATCCATTATTGAGGATGTTATTGACTTAATATGTGAGTCAGTCATAAAATTATCATATTATTATACCAGAGGTATTTCTAAACCCACATATGAATCTCAACTTTCTAGTAAAGTTAAATATACCGAAGCATTACGTGTATAACCATAATTTGTCAGGATCAAATTTGTCATTAATAAATCTATTATCTACTATATATATATTCTTAATAGTGTGCAAGAACCCTTAGCTGGCCCAAGACAGAAAGCAATTATAAATGAAAAGATGAAATCCTTGCAAAAAAATAAATAGAATATAGGACCTTGTTGTTTCTCCGCCGGGAAAGAACCAATTGGATGTCTATGGATTACATGGTAAAGTACAAGGCTAATGGCACAATTATACACTCTAAAGTAAAGACTGATGGTGAAAGGTTGAATTTAAACCTATATGATCAATTACAGAAAGATATTTGTACTTATGACCAAAATCAACATACTTGAAGTCTTATTATCTTTAATTGTGAACTTAAATTGGCCATTATAATAATTCATATGAAGAAGGACCTTTTACATGGTGAATTGTCTAATAAGATCCACATGGATCTCCCACCATGATGTATGATTTTTGAAATACAAGATCAGAAAGTGTGTAAAATCATTGTATGGATTGAGATAATCTCCAAATGCAGTTTGAGGGGTTTATAAAATCTATTACAACCTTTGGCTACCAATAAAAAAATTCAGATCATACTTTGTTTCTAAAAAACAATAAGATTACAACATTTATTGTATATATAGATGATATAATAGTTATGAGAAATGATCTTGAGGAAAGGAAGGCCTTATAAGATTACTTGATATGAGAATTTGAAATGAAAAACCTGTGTATTTTAAAGTATTTTCCATCTCATAAAGAAATCTATTTATCTAAAATATATATATATATACCTTGGATCTTCTACAAGAAACTAGTATGTTAACATGTCAACTAGTTGTTACACTAGTAGAAAAAGTCTGAAATTATATGTTGAGTCTAATCAGATACTAACTAATAAAGGAAGATATCAAAGACTTGTAGGGAGATTGGTGTACTTAGCACACACAAGATCAGATTTGGCTTATGCATTGAGTATTATT
>Ga0325410_1007766_pt1 | contig 11696 bp, 4 predicted proteins | sample PopdelMetagenome_16_FD_206182 | JGI IMG/M metagenome (GOLD analysis project Ga0325410, IMG submission 206182) | Populus deltoides microbial communities from Bellville, Georgia, United States - Xylem-PdIQD-R3 | ecosystem: Host-associated > Plants > Phyllosphere > Stem > Wood/Secondary xylem... | reverse complement strand
GAGATATCTTAAATTTGTAACTTCTTGAGAGGCTAATTAGCTAATGAAAACACTTGGTAAAGTTTAGTTCAAAGAGGAGGGTTTTAATAAAACATAGTCACAAGTTTTTCTTTAAGAGGAGGACATCATATTCTAAGGTCTTAATTTTGATTTTTGTGATGATACTCTTCCAGAAGAAATTAAGCATACCGCATACAATTTCACGTGTGCTTGAATACATACCAAAACTTCAACAACAAGTGGAGAGACTGATTCAAAGGAAGGAGGAGCTTCTATCAAAGTTATCTAGGCAAGCTGACGATTTAATTCATCAAGAAAATCAAAGAAAAGGCACCATGTATAGCTCTTTATCATCGGTATCGGCGAGCCGGCTCAATGACAAGGAAGTTGTCATTCATATCTCAACAAACAAGCTCCATAGAAGTTCATTATCAGAAATCTTGGTTAATTTAGAGGAGGTTGGACTTCTTGCAATAAATTCTTCTTCCTTCGAGTCCTTTGGAGGCAAAGTCTTCTATAATTTACACCTTCAGGTATTATAAAACTTGCTTATTTATTATCATATGTGTTCGTTTGTTATTGTCCTTCCCAGATTTTAGGTTTTAATGTTTATTTTGTGGGACTCTACAGGCCATGGAAGGAACTTACACAGTAGAGTGCGAGGCCTTGATTGAGAGGCTTGTGTCCTTGTGCGAGAAGAGGGAGTCATTGTTTCCATTAAATTCAAGTTCTCCATATTCTAACTGTGTATTCTAGTTACATGTACAAGAGTTTAAGATAATTTGTTTAGATACTGTCGCACACACCTTCTAAATATTTTATCTAGAAAATTTCAAAGCTATAATTAACCCTCAGTGCATGATGTATTTTTGACAAAAAAAAAAAAACTCTTTAGAATACTTGCTTAAAGTTTAAATTAAAAAAAATAATAATATAAATAATAAACTTTTTAACCATCAGATCAATCGATGAACCCTTAATCTTGGTATGATTTGTTTTAGAATGATATTTTTGGTCTTACGCCATAGTTTGTTAATCTCACTCCATAATAAACTTATCATAACTTAAACATATGAAAATGCCCTTAATTATACTTTCCATAAATGATGATAGCTAGACTATTCATAAATAATGATATTTAATGCTAGCATTACATTTATATCTAGAAATATAGTTAATATAAAGTCTTGTTTTGTAATTAGGAAATTAAAATTTTATCTTTTTTTTTCTAATCATAGCCTATCACCAAATTTAGTTTTATATTTATTTTTAATCCAAGATATTATCTACTAACAAAACAATTATTTTTAAAAATATAATACTGTAATTAAAATTATAAAAGCTTCAATTTAGATAAAAAAAATTGTTATTTAATTAATTTTTAATTTTAACAATTAAAAACCAATACTGTAATAATTTTTTTATCTAAAAATAACATATTTCTTACTTATTAAGGGATAATGAAATCTATAAAGAGGGATTAACATTTTATGTAATGGGAATGAAACATAGCAGGGGGTACTTTATGTTCAAGTCTATCGGCCTTGGTATTTGTACCAGGCCCATCGTGAAGTGGGCTCAAGACTGAGAGACGATTAAAAAAAAAACCAGACTCTTGGGCCGAGAAGAAATAGACTCCATTTTATATGGTACTATCCTACATTGCAACATAATATATATAGGCCCAAAGAGGCTTGAACAAATAATCTAATTTGGGCCTCTATGGGCTTAAAGTGTTACAAAATTTGTCAGACAATACAACAAATAAATAGACGAATAATTTGATGCTGGTGACGAATTAAGCTTGTCCTCCTTTCTCCACGATCGATAACACCAAAAGCTGTTTCACACTGTATTTTTATGTGTTTATTTAAAAATTTAGTATTGTTTTTCTATCTGTGTGGATGCGTTTAATATAAAAATATGTTAAATTGATATTTTTAAGTATTTTTTAATGTTTTTAATATATTAATATAAAAAATAACAGAAATATATATATATAAAATTAATTTAATATATTTTCAAAAAAAATATTATTTTCAAAAGCCAATCTAGGTCACAGTAACAAACATACAGGGTTTCAAAAACAGATTATGCATTGTCGTTGAATTTGAGGAGAAAAGCTACGGGTAAAGGTGATTAAAGTCCAATGATGTGATATTTGATAATATAAGTGATTCGAAAACAATTATATCATCATAGATGTAATACTTGATTCTGGAATTGACTTGGAAAAAAATCTAAAAATTTCTCATCTAAAAATACTCGTCAGCCCTAGCAAAAAAAAATTAAAAAAAAAATCATCATGATCCGTCGCTCACTATTTACCTTATATAATTTTTGAGATGTTTAATTCATGTAATTCGCCCTTAAAAAGAAATAAAAGAAATTGGGATGCTATTACACTAGCAAAACCATGCACATCTCAATCTATACTCAAATGCCATGGCTTGGGAAAGCTCCAATTTGCCGAATCAATGGATGATCTTTTATTGTCCAAAAGTAGCTACGATGAGCCTAGGTCACGACTTGGATTGAACTTTGTACAAGGCACTCAAAAGTTATGTCTAAATCTCGCATGACTGCACAGAAGAAGTGAATCTATATTTCTAAAGGTGGTTTCAGCTTCGAAACATTCAAGTAAAACAGTAAAGGTATACTTACATTTTTGTCGAAAATCAATTCAAACTAATAATTTAAATTTTTAGATAAAATTTAAAGATATGATTTATATTATTTTTTAATGTATATTTTTAAGTAAAAATTCTTTACGTTTGAAACTTTTATAGGTTTATACTACGTTGTGCTTAATTTTTATTAAATAAATAAAAATAATGAGATTCAAACTCATAACTGTTTAATCATAAAAATTCTAATACCATGTCAAAAAACCAGTTTAACCTAATAACTTAAGATTTTAGATGAGGTCTCAAAATATAATTTATATTATTCTCTAATATATTTTAACATATTTAATATTTAATTAAGAGTTAAAACCACGATCTTCAAGCTCATTGTTTCAAGCTTGAATTGAACAAAAAGAATTCATTTAATTTTCATCTTTCACTTTCTCTGTTGTTTTTCTTTTTCTCTTTTATATTCTGTTCCCTCGGTTAATCATGAAAGGCATCCACAGGAGATGCATCTAAATTCAATCATTTATCTTGATTGTGATTTACTTAAAGAAAGAGATTTGTAACTTGCTTTGAAGATTAACTTTGGAAACCTCCAAGTAAGAACAAGATAATTAGGTGAGGCTACCAAAATAAACCTATGAAAACATTAAAGACCCTGTTTAATTCATATCTTTTCACCCCTTTTAAAAAGTCTTAAAACCAGGAGTTCATGTTGGATTTTCTCCTCCATGCAAAAGCATACATATCCCTTCAAATCAGCCTCGTTGATTTGGAAATCAATATCTTAATCTTATTTCAGAATAATATCTTTTAACATCATCTAATAACAATTTAAATTTTTAAATTGTGATGAGTTTTTGATATAATAATTAAAGCTTTAATAATTATACGGTCATGAATTTAAATTTTACTATTCATGTTCTAATTAATAAAATTAAACATAAAATAGTATGAGTTTGTGTAAATTTCAAGTTCAAAAGGTTTTTACTTAAAAGTATATGTCATAGAATAATATAAATTCTATTTTGAAATTTCATTTAATAACTTAAATTTTTAAATTGAGATAATTGTTTGATAAAATATAAATATACAAATAAATAAAAAAGAGTTTTAACTTATCACTGCGTGCATGATCAACGAGTCCGATTGAGTTAGCTAATTAATTAACAAGGTTCATGTGATATTTTCTTCCTTGCTATCGGGACCGAAAACGAATTGAAGGCTAGTCAAAACCCTCCCCTTTCTTAATTTCCTTGATCCACCTTGGTGTAATTTTTTTTTTTAGTTTAATGTAGATATCTGGGCCAGCTTGTGCATACCTCGACTAATTCTATAAGCTCTAAAGCTAATGACTATGTAAGCCTTCAATGACCATGTTCTATTTTGCTTTTAGTAGAGAGAGAGAAGCTGGTAACTGCACAGGTGCAAAAAAAAAAAGGACATAAATAATCAAATTGCAATATGATTTCAAATAAAGCGTCCTAGGCAGGAGATCAAGATTCATCAATGTCTACCATGTTGGGTGAAACATACAGACAAGCACAACACCCACCCACCTGGCTAGCTAGAGGACTGTGGATGGCATGGATCTTATGGCAACCCCCATGTTACCCACCCGAGCCATCACTGTCCAATACGCATATATATAGACGCTAGCTGGTTGGTAATCAACTAAGCAACGAAATTTATTGAAGGAGAAGTTGATGAACATTTCAAAAAAAGAAATTCATCTAAATAATTTACATTATTTTTTAACAACTCCAATGAAATTGATAACTACATTGAGTTGTGGCTCAACTGCTATGCATATCCTTAACATTTTAAAACTATTTTCGGTTGGCCAAACCTTTCCCTTGTTATTACAACTATTTATTTTTAATTTTGTTGTTTTTATAATGATAATGTTTTTGGTATGAAAAAAAATAGAAATAGAGGTATGACAAAATAATCATAAGGATTCTGGTAATGTAAAATAAAATGATTTTTTAAAGTGTTTTCAATTAAAAATATATTTTTTAACACCAACACATTAAAATTATTAAAAAATATATAAAAACAAATACCAGTTTAACAATTTCTCATAGGAAAAATAATTTTAAAAATATTAACCACTGCAATACCAAGCAAGCACTCACTTCAATATCAAATAATTATTGGGGTGAGGTCCAAAGATCGGATTGCTTGAAAGATTGAAAAAAAAAGGAAAGAGGACAGTAATGAATTATACCAAATCATGACCAATAGCCACACATTAGTTAGTTCCCTCTTCAGGACATAAGAGTGGGGTAATTAATGATGCTAATAATTCACTAACATGATCCATAGCCTACCTGTTTCGATCCCATCAAGTCCATAAATAGTAAAACATTCCCAGTTTCTTCGTAAATATTCAATTTCTTGTATTTTTACCAAAAACAAATCTCCATTTGATCATATTCTTGTTGCTTCCAATCCTCTGTATGTATTAATTATAGCTAGGCTTCCGCCACTACCCAATTTACAATCTCCTAGAAAATACTTTTAAAGGTGGAGAAAATTAATGTGAATACTAGCTTGATCATCAACATCTATAGTACCTGATATTCATGGAGAGATAATCACCGGCTACTGGTGATTTTGATATTCAAATATTTTAGGCTGATAGTAATCATGGGCATGGCCATGGTACGTATATAACTGTTTTCCTCTTGGTGCTGCCACTTGTTTTGTCATCACCTCCACCTTTTCTTCCTTTTGTTCCAGTCTTGATCATGACCGTGCTTGTTTTCTTAGCTTTCTCTCAAGTAAAAGCACCCTATTATATATATAGCACCCACAACTATGTGATAATACAAACCATGTTCTCTTCACAGCAATAAAGGATGGTCAACTAAAGAGTAGAGCCTATAAATAGAAGAGAAAGAATATCAAATTTCTTGTATGAAGACTTTGTATTATATTTCGACTACGGCTCCCTTTGAAGCCATTGCTTTATGAAAATACTTTATTTTCCTTATTTTGAAGATAATTCTTTATTCTTAAGTAAACTGTAACTTAGTTCGAGAAATATTCAACCTTCAGGTGGTAAATCTATGATGGTTAATGTAAAGGAGGATATGTTGTTGTTGTAGTATTTTGGTTTATGAAAATCAGATCAATAGCAGAAATGTTAGTGAAGATTTGTTTTTCATTGACAGTACAGAACTGAACATGAAATCCAATTCAAAATTGGAATGTGCAATATTTTCTCATTATATAAATCTTATATTATATAATTTCCTGTAATAGAATGGAAAAACAAAGTCCCAAATGTGAGAATAACTTTCGGGAAACTATTGGAGATTCACTTGTCGATGATATCTCTGTGTTGAATTGAGAGATAACCAGAAGAGGATCAACATGTTAAGCCTTTTAAGATAATTGGTCGGGTTTATATGAATTAAATACTGATGAAGTGACTATGAATAGCTCTCTCTTGCACATGTTCGTCTTTGATGATCAGTCGCATTGCTCTTTTTCATCAATCATATTTTTTGTAAATTGAACGGATGAGTATATGTTAATTGGGATCTTAATTTCTTGATTGCTTTTGAGTTAGGCATTCATTAGTTTTTTGTTTTTTTTTTCCTTATATTTTAACAAGCATGGTATTCTCCAGACTATGTCCTTTCCAGCCCCCTATCTAGTCTTAGGCAAAGCTTTCATATCAAGACCGATGCCCTTGTGAAATGTTTTCTGGTCTTTTGTCTTAATATCAATTTCAAGTCCACACGATGAAAGATTTAGATCTTTAAATCCTCGTAAATGTCAAGGTATGTCATCTCCTACGCATAAAAAGCTTTGTCTATAATAACGAGGGATATAGATTAATTCTTCAGTCATGGATTTATTTTTTAGACATTATTAATTCGAGTTATATAAATTTTAGAGTTATTGAAAATTTATATGATTATTAATTTTAAAACTTATGAAATTAGTCAAAATATATACAAACTAGACCGGATACCCACGTTAACAAAAATAAAATTATTTATATATTCTATTTGATTGATTTTTTAATCAAAATTACTTGGAGCTATATCCGCCTAAATATAATGGCTATGCATGACACACACGTGGCAAATTGCATTACAACCTTTTTTTTTTATGAACTTAGAATCATTACAACTCCTTTAAGAGGATAGTCTGATGATCAAAGAAATTAGCCCTCTCCAACGATTTTCTAAATTCAAACTTTAAAATCATTATAAAAAAATATTTTTTTTCGATATAGTAAACTGATTGATATAAAAGATACATTGTTAAGATCATTTACAGAGAAGACTTAGTCTTAATTATTGGATAAACTGATCAAAAGGTAATTAAGGAAAAAAAAGTGGCCCGGAATATGAAAAAATAAAACATTTTCTAACTCTTAATTCCTCCATTGCCTCTTTGAAGTCGATAAAATCCAAAATTTGAAGCCTCGTTTCCAAAGTCGGTGACGACAGTGTGGCTTCGCCACAACACCATTGATGGAAAAGCGAAGGCGACATTAACCATATTTTTTCACGCCCCTGCCCATACTTTGATGGGAAAGTCATGATGGTGCAAGGTCAACCCGTGAGTCCCATTAATTGTAGTCTGGATGTTTTCTACAAGAAAGAAATTCTTTTTCAATTTACCTTTTTTTACCATCCTATCTCAATTAAAATATTAACAATGTTATTATATTGACTCCCTTATATTAGGGATGGTAATTATATGTGATTTCTATGAAGATCTCTCTTTATTTATCTTGATGGAGCTAGGTATATACAAAGAAAATCTTCCCTCCAGAGAGGAGGAGAATTAAAGAAATGAGTACAAATAGTAGACTAGAGGTGAAAATAGGTATCCAAACTCTAAATTTGAATTTTTATATATAAATACCTAATTATATTTATAATTATTTGAAACTCGAGCAAAATTATAATTAATCATTTAGTTAATAAGATTTTGATATAAACCATCTTAATCAAAAAAATTAAATAGTTAATAATAAGTTTTAAAATATTATTTATATTATTTTTTAAAATACTAAAATTAATAATTACAAGCGGGGTCACTAGTGGATTCAATGCAATGCGTACACATTCATGCATGCTTTAATTTTGTGGAGATAAAGAGACAAGATTGACACTATTTGGTAGTGGAACAGACGTAGAAATGGTAATGGAAAGGGGAAAAAAAAAAAACCCAACTATTTCTACATGTCAATTTTCTGGTTTTCTAGCCAAGATTGACACTATTGCGTGAAAACACAAGGACGTTGAAATAATCTAATTGGTCAGGAAATAATAACATAAACCAAGAGAATGAAAACAATATATATATATATATATATATATATATGGGCAAGAAAGAGCTCAAGAGAGTCTTGAAACAGAGGGTCCTTGTCCAACCTATAATCCCAGCCACACATTTAATAAACTGGGACCGATCGAGCCCTTTTGGAGACAAGAATGAGAAGAATATGAAAACGAGAAGCATCATAAACGTCCATATTACAAACCTAACTAGCTAGTGACTGCAAACGAAAGGACGTAAAAGTTAAAATCATGGATTCCCTTTCCTTGCTTAGAACCTCTTGGCAGGTGGCGCCCTTCTTTTGCAGGTAGGAAGATGCATTGTATTGGCATTAGAACATGTAATTCATGAACTTGGATTGTCAATATGGGTCCTGGTTGGAAATGCCCTGCCGTGTACTTATCCACATTTGCAACAGCACCAACCTGAGAAACCAGTGTTCGTGCGTACGTGGCTTGGATTTTCTGGGAATCTTATCGCCATTAATTTATTGCAAACACTGTGTTGTACAGACTTTCACTATACAGTCCATGCATGGATACCAGCTAACCTCGTTATTATCCATCAAGTATAATCCAACCATATTTGATTTATGAAATCTATTTTGAGAAATTAGTTAATCACACCATAATCTATTCATACTATCCTTGCACGTACCGGTGAGTCGGATTTTTTTTCTAATTACTTTTTTTTTATAATAGTTGAGTTTTATTTATCATTAAAGAACTCCATTAAATATATGAAATTCTGCCCAAAAAAAATTAAAGAGGAACATATAAAATAAACAAAAGATATACACTTTGCATATGTTCGCTCCATATATAACCTTCAATGGATCCAAATATAATGAACCTAAAAACCCCCTAAAAAATTCCTTTAAAATAGACTTAACAACAACACCTCTTTGAATCGAGCTTGATATCCTGAACTCAAAGTATAACAGGGGCCCAAAAAAAGGGGCTTGGGCGTGGTAGCCCTAGCCCAACACTCAAGGAGCTTAGGCTCGGGCTATTGCCAGAGCACAATTCCCAAAAGGGCATGGGCTCGGGAAAGAATCCCAAGCCCATGTAGGGCGCATGCCCTGCTGGGCGTGCATCCCAACACCTTCGTGGGCTTGAGCTTCCATGCCTGAACCCAACATGCTCAGGCTTAAGAGCACGCCCAAAACCCAACATGCTTAGGTCTAGGCAGCGTGTCTAAGTTTATTTCTCACCTCTAATAGACCCGAGCCTAACACCTGTCAAGGATTTTTTCGAGACACCACATAGATCTCTCAATATTTTATACCGATCAAATACATATTATATTGAATAGAATACAACTTAAAATATCATAAAGGTGAAATCACACTACAGTTTCTCCTCTCCACAAAAAGATAAGATTCATAAGTTATAAATACACCATGAATCCTTCAAATAAAAGGTTCGTAGTCTCTTCATTCTTTACTGTATATATATTTTCAAAGCATCTTTCTCTAGAATATTATTGCACGAGACATCACATAGATCTCTCAATATTTTATACCGATCAAATACATATTATATTGAATAGAATACAACTTAAAATATCATAAAGGTGAAATCACACTACAGTTTCTCCTCTCCACAAAAAGATAAGATTCATAAGTTATAAATACACCATGAATCCTTCAAATAAAAGGTTCGTAGTCTCTTCATTCTTTACTGTATATATATTTTCAAAGCATCTTTCTCTAGAATATTATTGCATTTTTTCTCTATATAAAGTTATTGATTTTACCATCGGAGAGTGCACACATCCATCAAAAAGAACCAGGCATCAGTTATCGGTCATCTAGCTTACCAAACATCACTTGTTACTAGTTACCAGCCCTCTGGGCTTTTCATATCAAGTCACTAAATTCCTTAGCTATGGAAAATGATTCATATTGTTTGAACTAAAAGATTAGCTAATTATCTAACATATTAAACTTATTCATAAGCATCTTAGATTTTAAAACTCATCAACCTTAATATCATAGTCAAGTTTTCATATCTTAATTAGACCTCGTATTTCAACTATTTTCACCCAAAAATATTAAAAAAAAACATCATATGAACATTTAAAACTCCAATTTGCAATAATAAAACACATTCTAATCGGTTTAAAAACTTAAAATCAAATCAAAATTAATTTGAGGCCCTGTTTATTTTTCTAGCACTATTAAAGATAGAAACTAGTTACACTAAGATCATCTCTTAAAACCAAGTAACTATAAACTCCAGGACCAAATTTATTGGTGGTTAAAATCAGGCCTCGACAGCTTTCTTTTTCCTTAATTATTTTAGTGATTTTTTTTATCTCATCTCTCAACTTTCAATGACTAAAATATAAATATAAATAAAATTTAGAATTAAAATATAATAATATAAAATAACTTTGATAAAATATATATATAAAAAAATGATTACTGACGGATGAGATATAACTTTTGCATGTCTTTTATGGAAAAGAGCTATGCTTCTTTTTTATGTCAATTATGGTCCTTCATCTCTCAATTTATTTTTCAACAAAAAGCTAAAACTTTATTTTTTAAAATTGATTGTTAATTTAACATAAAAATCTAGTGACATATAAAGAAAGAGAGGGAAAAAATATCATAATAGTTTCAGTGTATAAAATAATGGAAGCAAAAATTCAAAGGATAAAATTAAAAAGAAATGAAGTTTAGTGACCAAATTGTAAATTGTGCAAAACTACAAGGACTAAAAATTAAAAAATTCAACAGTAAAATATGAGTGTATACACATTTATTTTTAATAGTGATAAGATAATTAGTTTTAGTTTTTTTATTATTATTATTGGTTAATGCTTAGTTAACATAAATATATATAAAAAAAATGATGAAATTAAAAGAAGTGGATGGGCGTGAGTTGTAGCCCATCCCATAGCTAGCCTTGATTACCAAAAAAAAAAAAAGGAAAGAAAAAAAGAAGATATATATATATGTGGAGCTTCAATTTTATTTATGCATGATTATTTTCAAAGTCAGAAAAATAGAGTATTTTAATGTCATTTCTCATTTTTATGTCAATCCATATAGCAGTGGGTTGTTACTTCTTTTTTTTTTTCAATTCTTTTAATGAAGTTTACAGATAGAGCTTTATTTATAATGTGATGTGTTGACTAATATATCCATGTTTCCATGTTTTTTTTTTGTTAAAATCTCAATCCAGCACTACCAAGAATGCGTTTTGAGAAGGTTATAGAAGTTATATTTTAAAATGTTTTTTATTTAAAAATATATTAAAATAATATATATTTTATTTTTTAAATTTTATTTTTAATATTAATATATCAAAACCATCTAAAACTATAAAAAAATAATTAATTTAAATAAAAAAAATTAAAAAATAATAAAACAACAATTCAACTGCAACGCTAAATAATAATGTGTTTGATGATATTGTGGTGTATGGTAATTTTTAAAACTACTTTTTAAAAAAAATATTTAAACAATATTATTTTTAGATTTTTTATTATTTTTAATATCAACATATTAAAATTATAAAAAAAATAAAAAAAATATCAATATAATATTTTTTATATAAAATGTAATTTTTAAAACGTACTTAAATGGAGGTTGAAAAGCAATGTAAAACAACTTGTCAAAACCATAAACTCATATAATTACAAATAATAATTCTAATAATTTGTATCGCTATGGTAAATGGTTTTCACGTCGTACACAACCTTTATAAATCAACTGCATAGGGAAATAAGTTGACTGTAACA